>JAABUL010000631.1_pt1 | contig 74312 bp, 73 predicted proteins | sample 5559151 | NCBI WGS metagenome assembly JAABUL01 (sample SAMN10711876, study PRJNA513368) | rock metagenome | isolation source: Antarctica rocks | place: Antarctica: Victoria Land, Pudding Butte sud | reverse complement strand
AGCTATGAACAAAGATGAACTGAAGCTTCATGACATGAAGCTAAAGAACTGTCAAATCATTGACAACGTTCTATTCAAAAAGAGTCTACTATGAGTGTCAAAACAAATGCATACGAAATTGCTTCAAAAGATTCATGATCAATCATCAATCTTGCACTCTGACATTAAACGAATGATTGATCTAGTTTAACGCTTCTACTATTGATCAGATCATCAAGCAACTATTCAACAATACATTCGAAACTGTCATGCCTGTCAGCGAAGCAAAGCATCTTGAAAGAGTATAAATGGTTTGCTTCAGCCTTTATTGATTTCTCAGCAGCGTTGACAAGATATAGCTATGAACTTTATCACTGAGCTATCTCTATCGAAAAACTATAACGTCATTTGCATGATCATATGTCGTCTCTTCAAAGAACGTCACTATGTTCTCTGTCATTGAAGAGACGATGACATCTCAATCGAAGAAACAGTATGAATCATGCTATGAAACGTCTATTGACTTCATGATCTACTCAGTTCTATCGTTTTGAATAGAGACTCTCAGTTCATATCAATCATGTGACAAAGTCTTTGTAAATGACTGAAGATCAAAGTCAATCTATTAACAGTCTATCATTCAAAGATTGATGATCAGTCGAAATGAGCTAATCAAGATGTTGAACGCGAACTTTGAATCTACTGCAATTACATGCAGAATGACTGAGCTAAATGACTTTCAATGATGAAATTCAGTGATAATTTCAATACATTCTCGACTATCTTGATGATTTCTTTCTACTTCAATAAAGACTTTCACTCTCGAATGAGTTTCGATTCAGATACAACTGATTATGAAACAACTCGTTAATGTATTGAAGCTAGAAAGATTGATGACATTGTCACTTGAATGAGCGAGCTTTTTATCTTTGATCATCAACAATTGAAAAAGATCAAGCAGATCATTAAAGCTCAGATGAACAAGCATAGACAAGACGTCATTTATGAAGTAGATGATCAAGTTTGATTAGTCTTCGAAAACATCAAAATCACTAGATCATGCAAAGATTTGAAAGACAAGCAGCTCAATTTCTATTCAATCACAGTCAAAGTTGAGATCTTCTATCGTCTTCAGCTATCTAGAAGCATGAAGCATATACATTCAATGTTCAGCTTGAAGTGTCTATGATCTTCATCAAACAACTCTCTATTGAAACAATACTCTGAATTCTCTAGATCGATGATCATTGAAGAGAATGAAGAGCATTGAGAAGTAAATGATATATTGAACTTCAGGCGATATAGAGAAAGACTACAATACAAGGTCAAATGAATCGAAGTAAATCATGACAACGAATGATACTATGTTGATAAAGAAAAATTCAATGACTCGAAGAAAGTTCTGAACGAATTTCACAAGCTATACTTGAATAAGTCGCACTAAATTGAAAACACAATGAATTTTTTTTGCTTTTATTTCTTTTCTATTCATGCAAACATGAATGTTTGAAGAAAAAGATAATGTTATGAACATGTCTGAATCAATCAGAGTTCAGATCTAATTCTAATTAATTTGATTAAAGCAAGTCATGATGCTATGCTTAGTTTGAACCTAGCGCATTTCTGTTGAATTCTTTGAGTCATTCTCAGCACTTCTTCTCATTGTTCAGCACTTTCTTCATTCATTTCTTTCATCATTCTTTTAGACAAACACATCTGACATATTACATCACATCTGTATCAAGTTTAGCGCAACCTCAAATCATTATTTATAGAAGAGCTTGCACTCTTTCTCTTCTGTATTCTTAATGTCTTGTTATAACTATCTTTAAAGAGCAATACATACATATCAGTCTTGAGTCTCTTTGATTGAATGATCTAGACATGATTTCAACAAGAGATCTCGTTCATCTTGAACTGTGAATCTGCTCGCTAAGAAGAAAATCAGCATAAAGATCATGTCTTATGTATGTTGCATGCAACGTATGCAACATATTTTCAATAGACTGAGTAGTGATGACATTTCTCTTCATGCAGTTAGCTCAGATGCTCAAGCAAATCTGAAAAAGACTCAAACATGAGCAAAAGAAATTGCGAGTTTGACATGTGTAACACGTTGAATCTTCGCAATGCTGATACATGAAGTACGCACTACAATAAACATGAACAATCAGAAAAAGATCATTGAAAGACTGATAAAAGATAACAAGAGACTTCATAAAGATCTGAAAGTTCTAAGAATAGTTTGACTCAAGAAAATAACAGAGAGCGAAAAGACTCATTCATTGCTTATCATAGAGATCATGATCAAAGCGATGATGAATTGACTAATGAACGTGAGCATGCTAAACTTGTATCAAGAATGTGCATGTGAGCTATTCAAGAAAAACTGTTGCATTACACAGTGCTTCAGATGTCACGAATTTGATCATATGACTAAGTTCTGCAGAAAAGATCAGCGCTGCGAAAAGTGCGCAGACAAGCATCACATCAAGAAGTGCGTAATGTCTTCAAATAAAAAACGTTGCATCAACTGCAATAAAAATCATGAACTCTGAAGATGCATCTGTCTCAAGTGATGACAGCAAATGAAACAAGCATTTGAAATTTATAGAAATAGATCGTTCAAATACTCTGAAACATTTAAATACAATCACGCATTCTTCTTGCTGTTTCTGAACTCTTTAGATTCAATGAACTCTTCAGATTCAATGAATTCTTTTGATTCAATGAACTTCTTGAACTCAGCAACAGTCATGTTGAAAACATGCAGTTGAATCGCTGATGAATCGACTTGACAGATAGTAGAAGTTAAGAAAAGATGAGTCAATCTTTTTTCTTGCGTGAGTAGTGACTCAGATGAGACAACATCTGAGCAGATTCAGAAACGTTCAATCAGAAAGTGAGAAAGACTCTCGATGATCAAAAGCATACAAAGAGTCTTCTTATTGCAGAGTCAACAACAGCTACAAATAACTTTATGATAAAACAATCTTTTCTACAAATTCTATAGTACAACATCAGAAAGTCATTAAAAATTCAAGAATCATTTCTAATTAACAGAGAACTTCGTGAATTCAACATAGTAGCTATACAGAAGCAAGATCACAACAACAACGATTTACAATCATTTAGCTCAGCACACAACTTCTTTCACCTAGTGAAAAACTCATCATCGCAATCAAGAACATACATATATGTTAATAAATATTTAAGATTCAATCAATGAATAGTAGAAACAGCTGAATCAGACATTTGCTCAATTAAAATATTAACTCGCAACGCAGATGATGAAATGCAGACGCTAAGACTTCTAAACATCTACAATTCATGCTCACTGTTTACTACATTCACAGAAGAATCTTTAATCATTTCTCGTTTGAACGAACTACTCAAGAATGATTGCAAACAACTGATTGTAAAAGATTTCAATCTACATCATTCACACTGAGAGAAATGAAGATGCTTCACTCGTCATATGATAATTGATACTCTACTAAACGTCATTACAAATGCAAGGCTGAAATTATTGCTGAAATCAGACATTATTACTTGCAAAGCTCACAATCAATTTACGATGATTGATCTAGTCTTTAGCAGCGAGAAAATACAGTTCATGACATGCAAGTGCAAGATACGAATTGATCTGCATCAGAGATTGAATCATCTTTCAATCATCACAAAACTATGTTTACAAACAATCTTAATGCAATTCTCGACTTAACAACTTTGAAAGAAAATGAATATAGAAGCATTGAGTGCTTATCTGCAAATACATCTTTCGTCAGATTGCTCTCTGAACAGCAGAGCTGAAATGAATGAAAGAGTGACAGAAATCATCAGAGTACTGCAGAAGACTATTAAGAAGTCTACTCTTTGAGCAAAATTATCAAATTAAGCAAAAGACTTCTGAAATCAGAGCTGCTTTGAAGTAGTAATGAAATCAAGATGACTGCAAATCATATGAAAAACGCAAGATACATTAGATGCGTGAAATGAATATCTGAAGCACAATGATCATAAAAACAAGATTATTCAACAAATGAAATGCGCACACTTCAGATCACAAATGCATGAGCTGAGCGAAGCATTCAAATTGATATGATGCTTTGCAAAATGAGCTAGAATCAAAAGTCAACTATTTAAAAAGCTTTCTCAGTTTTTGTCATTGAAGCGAAGCGACATTGATCATATGACAACGACGTTCAAGAAAAAAATCAAGATACTGCAAGAAAAGTTCTTTTTCTCATCTTCTCAAGCGAATGTCAGTAACATCGCAGAATTATTCATATCTTTAACAGTCTCATTCAATTCACGCATCACAGAAGATGAAGTGAAGCAGATAATCAAATGAGTAAAAGCAGACAAAGCATCAAATGCTTCAGATATTTCAAACAAAGCGCTTCAAGCGAGTCTTGCAGAACTGATCTCAGTATTGACGAGTTTATTCAATGCATGCATAATACACAAGTATCATTTGAAGCAGTTCAAAAAGACTCAGACAATAGTACTACATAAATCAAAGAAAAGCGACTATACAGATTCAAAGACATATTAACTCATTGCTTTGCTTAATATCATGAGCAAAGTGCTGAAGTCAATCATGATCAAAAGATTGAGTGACATAGTCGAGACTTATTGCATGCTATCTAATGCTCAAATGAGAGTAAGACGTAAGTAATTTGTGATCTTGACGTTAAATTTACTGATAAATCAAGTTCACACAGTATGAAATTGCAAAATCAAATACGTAGCGTTCATGCTAAGTCTAGACATCATCAAAGCATTTAATCAAGTCTCACACATCAGACTTCTGCATATGCTGAAGATGAAAAGAATGTTGAGCTACATAATTAAATGAACACGCAGCTTTCTAAAAAATCAAGAAACATCGCTAATATTTGATGAATAAATGAGCGACATGTGCAAGATAAACGCAGACATATCACAGAAGTCTTTCATTTCATTGATTCTCTTTCTATTCTTCAACGCAAGTTTAATTGAAAAATGCAAAGCACTGAAAATTAAAATTGAAGTGCTTGACTTCATAAATGATATTAACATTCTAGTCTACAACAGATTCACTGAAGAAATTTGCAAAACACTGAGCAAAGCACATGATGTTTGCACAAAATGAGTTTGCACTCATGACGCAACATTTGCATCAGAAAAGTATGAGTTCACGCATTTCACTAGAAAATTGAAAAGATTCAACATGATGACTAGCATACAAATAAAAAGCTCAGTTATCAAATTGAAATCAGATGTACGAGTTCTAAAGATGCAACTGAACATGAAACTGCAATGAGATGTGCATCTTCAACAAATAAAGATGAATCACGTCACAAGAATGCTGACACTGAGTTATCTTGAAGTCTTCACATGAGAAGTTATCTTCACAAAAGTGAGACAAGTATACTCAGCAGTAATGAGATCAGAAATTGCATTTGAAGCATCAGTTTAACATCAGCGTGACAAGAAAGATAAACTATTGAGCAAAGAATGTAGATTAGAAACACTTCAGAATCAGACTTTGTATCACGTAGCAGAAGCATTCAAAAGAGTAAACATTGAAACTCTAAAGACAGAAACATACATAAGCTCACTACATGTTCATTTGAACATGCTACAGAACAAGATCATGCTACACAATTATGTCAATAATTGAATGCAAGAGATCAGATAAGCATGCAAATCAATACACGCTCATTTGATGAAAGTTATTCACGTCATTTCTTGATCACTCATCATCAAGAAAATGATACTTCTGAATGTTTTCATTTGAGAAGATGCAAAGATACAGTCAAGATGCAGATGACGCATTTTCTTCTTCACAATGATTTTAACAAGTGATAGCATTGCAATAGCGCAGTATCACAAAGATCAATGAAATCAACGATGAGAAAAGTACAAAGAATGCGTCGTAAACATTAATGCAATCTCAGCACAAAGATTGCATCTGAGCAATAAGACAATAAAAATGTGTGATGATCTTCAGAAAGCAGAAAGCACTCTTGCAATGCATATTAAAATCAAACACATAGATTTGAATGTTTATCTGCACTTTAAAAATGTTTCAGACATGAATAACTTGCGATGCAACTGCAAATAAAGTCATCAGACGACGAAGCATGTACTCATGCATTGCTTGAACTGATTGTATTTGCGATCAAGAATGCTACAAAATGCTGACTTTTCAAACTATTAAATAATCATCATCATCACAAAGAGTCTCAAAGCAATAGTGAAAATGATGATGAAAATGAAGCTTTTGAAGCAATTTAAAATGACTAAAACACTCATTCTTTAATGTGCAATCAACGTGAACAAATTTAATACATAGTCTTAAAACTCACTGTTTTGACTGCGTGAAGCAGTCATATAGACTGCGAGTGATTTTCTATCTCAGAGAGTTTTGTTCACTCGATACAAATAGCATAAAGTTTCTCATGAGTTGATTTAATCAATGTCACAAAAGTGTATGAATTTATTATTATTATTATTATTCATACACTTTTGTGACATTGATTTAAACTCAATTCATGAGAGAAACTATGTTATGTATATTGAATGAACAAAATTCTTTGAGAAAGAAAATCACTCATTGATTACATGATGATTTTACATCATCAAAACAATAAAATTGACATTATGTTATCAGTAATGAATCTTTAACTTCTATTCAACGCATGATGCTTAAGTAAACTTTTGATGAAAATGTTTATGCTGTTTGATTATGATACATCATCTTTGCTTTGCTTTTCATTGATAATATTTTATACAAACAATGTTTTAATTCAATTCTTAATTCAAAGATAAAAAATGTTTTCTTTGCATTCATGATGTTTATGATTATAATGTCAAAAACTGCATTCTCTTGCTTAATGATTATCATTCATTGAGCAAAGAAATATGTGATGAAAGAAAGATGTATATAATGAGAAAATAAAGTATGATTGTATTAAATAACTTTATTCTGCTCTTGATTTGACTTATGTTATATAAACGTTGAATAAATTGTTAGTATAAACATGCAGTCATAATCATTTAATGCATAATTTTAATCAATAGTAAAAAATGCATTCTGATCATTTTCATGAGTTTTTAATTTTTCATGTAAATAGATGTATGATTTGACATCAAGTAAAAAAGATGAGTTCAAGTATCTTCAATATATCAGCATAATCAATGAGTTACTACTTCTTCAAGCACTGTAATCATGATTCTCAGACTCATCATTTGAAATGATTATTTTATTTAATATTTTTTCATTAATTACTCAATGATAGACTGACAATGAGATTCATCTGTACATGATGTTGACTATGAATCTTTTGATTCTATTCTGTGTTTGAATAGAAGTCAAAAGAGTCAAGAGATTTCAATTCGACGCAGTTTAAATGATGTTAAAACGTTGCATGATCAGAAAAGTCATCATGCAGAGTTTTCACTCATGTGACAACACTTTTTCTAACAGTCACAATTGATTTACGAAGAAGATTAATGACATGTTGATGTCAGTAAGAGATGAGAAGATACTACTAGTGAAAAAGACAATTCAGGTGAAGAGTCTGCAAGTTGTGATTACAAGTGATCGAAGAATTTGCGACTTGTCAACTGCGTTGATATTGAAACATCTTCATTACATCGACAATGTCATCAAGTAATTGATGAAAAGATATTAGGTAGAATAGTCATTTCAAGTATTGAGAGACGTGATTACAGTGTTCAAAGAAGTAGTGACTTGTCAATCACGCTGATATATTGAGAAGACTTGAGCTCATCTTCTTTACTTGACATCAAGTCATTCATCTATTCACATGAAAAATTGAGAGCTCAAGAGAATGATCAGAATGCATTCTCTTTCATTGATCAGAGTCAAACATTGAACGATTGCAATCGCACGTTTATACTAACAATTCATTCAACGTCTACGTGACACAAGTCAAATCAAGAGAAGAAAAGAGTTACTCAGTACAATCACACTCTATCTCTTCATCGTATGCGTCTCTCTTTCATCACATATTTCTCTGCTCAATGAATGACAATCATTGAGTAAGAGAACACAGCTCTACATATGTTACAATCATGAGCATCACAAGTGCAAAGAAAACGTCTTTCATCTTTGAATCAAGAATTGAATCGAAACATCGTTGTATAGAATATCATCAATGAAGAGCAGAGCAAAGATGATGCATCATAATTAAACAGCACAGACACTCTCATCAAGAGTTTACTCAAGTGTCACGCGCTGAATAAAAGCTATAGATTCATTACTTGGTAACACAGTGTCAATCTCATTGTTTTGACTGCGTGAAGCAGTTGTATAGATGACAAGTGATTTTCTTTCTCAAAGAGTTTTGTTCACTCGATATAAATAGCATAGAATTTCTCATGAGTTGAGTCTAAATCGATGTCATAAGAATGTATGAATTACAATTACAATTACAATTACAATTACTCAATGATAAATTGATAATAAGATTTATTTGTACATGATGTCAGCTATGAATTTTTTGATTTTATTTTATGTTTGAATAGAAGTCAGAAGAATCAAGAGATTTCAATTCAACGCAGTTTGAATGATGTTAAAATGTTGCGTGATCAGAAAAGTCATCATGCAAAGTTTTCATTTATGCAACAACTTTTCTTCTAATAGTCACAATCAATTTACAAAGAAGATTAATGACATGTTAATGTTAGTAAGAAATGAAAAGATACTGCTAGTGATTAAACAACTCAGATGAAGAGTCTGAAAGTTGTGATTATAAGTGATTGAAGAATTTGCAATTCATTGACTGCGTTAATATCAAAACATTTTCATCACATCAATAATGTCATCAAGTAATTGATGAAAAGATATCAGATAAAATAGTCATTTCAAGTATTGAGAGTTGTGACTACAATGTTTGAAGAAGTAGTGACTCATTGATCATGCTGATATATTGAGAAAACTTGAACTCATCTTCTTTACTTGATGTCAAATCATTCATCTATCTACGTGAAGAATCAAGAGCTTAAAAGAATGATCAAAATGCATTCTCTTTCATTAATTAAAGTCAAACATCAAATGATTACGATTGCACATTTATATTAACAATTCATTCAACATCTACATGACATAAGTTAAATCAAAAGAAGAAAAGAATTACTTAATACAATCATACTTTATCTTTTCATCATGTACATCTTTCTTTTATCACATATTTCTCTGTTTAATGAATGATAATCATTAAGTAAAAGAATGCAGCTTTACATATGTTACAATCATGAACATCATGAATGCAAAGAAAACATCTTTCATCTTTGAATCAAAGATTGAATCAAAACATCGTTGTATAAAATATCATCAATGAAAAGCAAAGCAAAGATAATGTGTCATAATTGAACAACACAAACACTCATTAAGAGTTTACTTGAGCATCACATGCTGAATAAAAGCTATAAATTTATTACTTGATAACACAGTGTCAATCTTATTGTTTTGACTGCGTAAAGCAGTTGTATAAACAACAAGTAATTTTCTTTCTCAGAAAGTTTTGTTCATTCAATATAAATAGTATAAAGTTTCTCATGAGTTGAGTCTAAATTGATGTTACAAAAGTGTATGAATTACAATTACAATTACTCAATGATATTATCAATATGATGAAAATGTTTTAATATCAATGCAATTAGATCAGCAACGAGATTCAAATGTACATTCTGCTGACTACGAACCTTCTGTCACTGCTAGCAATGATCAGAAGAGCTGAGAGATCTCATGTCGCGTTGAGTCTGACTCAAGGCGACAGACACAAGGAATTTGAGTTATGAAAATCATTCGACGCGTAACTATCTGACTCGCACTCAGGCTCGAAGTCAGTCTTATCAACTGATGAATGTGATGTCGATCTAGTTACATGACAGAACACTCTTGAGCTTGACGAACTCTGAGCATGTGAAGCTTCGACGTGAGCAGAGCAACGAGGAAACGAACGATCGAGGTTTCACCTCACTCGCACTGAGGCTCGAAGCTGCTACTGAGCGTGAAGGTAGCAGTGAATGTGATGTCGTCTGAAACATCGAGAAATCAAGCTTGGTTAGTAAGAGTGAAACAAATACACAGTCAGAGCTACGAGATGTATGAAAACGTCTACTCTTGCAAGACATGATCAATCTGTATAAGAGAGATCTTTACAGATAACGTGAAACAGCAAGAGCATGAGAACAGGTCTTGCAAGACTCATTAAGTTCGACATGAGCAAATTCAAGAGACTCATTAAGTTCGACACGAGCAAACTCAAGAAGCTCGTTAAGATGAACACGAGCAAACTCAAGAGATTCGACTCAAGCTTGAACTGCGAAGCGTAGCATACAATGGCAGCGACTGCGAGACTTCTCGAGATGCATACGTATGACTTCAAGAACCTCACCTCTTCAATGAGCTCTGACTCTTGACGAACAGCGAGTCGTAAGACAGCTGAACAGTCGTAAGTTCATAAAAGAAGGTCGAAAAGACATTGTCTGCATGACTCGAGAGAACGAAAGCGCATGTCGATACGTGAAGAGTGAGTTACGTTCAAAAACACGTGCTTAAGAAGCAAACTGCGAGCGACTCAGAGTGAGAGATCTTGTTCATCTCAAGAGTTCACCTTCTTTAGAAAGATAAAGCTGAGGTAGAGTTCTGAGTAAGCAGAACACTTTGAATCTACATATCGCTCGTCGTCTCAAGTGGCGACAGCAGATGAAACAAGCGTTCGAAATCTATAGAAACAGGTCGTTCAGATACTCTGAGACGCCTAAATACAATCGCACACTCTTCTCGCTGTTTCTGAACTCTTTAGATTCAACGAACTCTTCAGATTCAACGAATTCTTTCGGTTCAACGAACCTCTCGAGCTCAGCAACAGTCATGCTGAAAACACGCAGTTGAATCGCTGATGAATCAGCTTGGCAGGTAGTAGAAGTCAAGAAAAGACGAGTCGACCTTTTCTCTTGCGTGAGTAGTGACTCAGACGAGACGACACCTGAGCAGATTCAGGAACGTTCAACCAGAAAGTGAGAAAGATCGTCGATGATCAAAAGCATACAAAGAGTCTTCTCATTGCAGAGTCAACAACAGCTACGAATAACTCTATGACAAAACAGTCTTTTCTACGAATTCTACAGTACAACATCAGAAAATCATTAAGAATTCAAGAATCATTTCTAATTGACAAAGAAGTTCGCGAATTCGACATAGTAGCTATACAGAAGCAAGATTGCAACAACAACGACTTGCAGTCATTTAGCTCAGCACACAACTTCTTTCACCTAGTGAAAAACTCGTCATCTCAATCAAAAACATGCATATACGTTAACAAACATTTAAGACTCAATCAATGAATAGTAGAAACAGCTGAGTCAGACATTTGCTCAATCAGAATATTAACTCGCAACACAGACAACGAAATGCAGACGCTAAGACTTCTAAACGTCTACAACTCATGCTCACTGTCTACTACATTCACAGAGAAATCTTCAACCATTTCTCGTTTGAACAAACTACTCAAGAATGATTGCAAACAACTGATTGTAGAAGATTTCAATCTACATCATTCTCACTGAGAGAAGCGAAGATGCTTCACTCATCATACGACGACTGATACTCTACTAAACATTATTACAAATGCAAGGCTGAAATTATTACTGAAATCAGACATTATTACTTGCGAAGCTCACAATCAATTTACGACGATTGATCTAGTCTTTAGCAGCGAGAAAATACAGTTCATGACACGCAAGTGCAAGATACGAATCGATCTGCATCAGAGGTTGAATCATCTTTCGATCGTCACAGAGTTATGTCTACAAACAATCTCAGTGCAACTCTCGACTCAACGACTTTGAAAGAAAATGAATACAGAAGCATTGAGTGCTTATCTGCGAATACATTTACCTTTGAAACGCTCTCTAGACGACAAGACTATGATGAATGTCAGAGTGTGCAAGATTATCAGAGTGCTACAGAAGATCATCGAGAAATCTACTCTCTTGACAAAGTCATCAAATTGAGCAAGAGACTTTTGAAATCAAAGCTGCTTCGAAGTAGTAATGAAATCAAGACGACTGTGAATCATATGAAAAATGCAAGGCACATTAGAAGCGTGAAATGAATATCTGAAGCACAACGATCATAAAAACAAGATCATTCAACAAACGAAACGCGCACACTTCAGAACACAAATGCATGAGCTGAGTGAAGCATTCAAATCGATATGATGCTTTGCAAAATGAGCTAGAATCGAAAGTCAGCTACCTAAAAAGCTTTCTCAGTTTTTGTCACTGAAGTGAAGCGACATCGATCATATGACAACGACGTTCGAGGAAAAAATCGAGATACTGCGAGAAAAGTTCTTTTCCTCACCTTCTCAAGCGAATGTCAGCAACATCGCAGAATCATTCATATCTCTGACAGTCTCATTCAATTCACGCATCACAGAAGATGAAGTGAAGCAGACAATCAGACGAGTAAAAGCAGACAAAGCGTTGAGTGCTTCAGATATTTCAAACAGAGCGCTTCAAGCGAGTCTCGCAGAACTGATCTCAGTACTGACGAGTTTATTCAACGCATGCATAATACACAAGTATTATTCGAAGCAGTTCAAAAAGACTCAGACAATAGTACTACGCAAATCGAAGAAAAGCGACTATATCGATTCGAAGACGTATCGACTCATTGCTTTGCTTGAAAGACTGAGTGACATAGTTGAGACTCATTGCATGCTATCAAATGCTCAAATGAAAGCGAGGCGCAAGCGATTCGTGATCTCGACGTTAGATCTACTAATAGATCAAGTTCACACAGTGTGAGACTGTGAAATCAAATATGTGATCTTCATGCTAAGCTTAGACGTCGTTGAAGCGTTCAATTGAGTCTCACACGTCAGACTTCTGCACACACTGAAAATGAAAAGAACGTCAAGCTACATAATCGAATGAACACGCAGCTTTCTAGAGAATCGAGAGACGTCACTAATATTCGACGAACAAATGAGCGACATGTGCAAGATAAACGCAGACATATCGCAGAGATTTCTCATTTCATCGATTCTCTTTCTATTCTTCAACGCAAGTCTAATTGAAAAATGCGAAGCACTGAAAATTAAAATCGAAGTGCTTGACTTCGTAGACGATATTAACATTCTAGTCTACGACAGATTCACTGAAGAAATCTGCAGAACACTGAGCAAAGCACACGATGTCTGCGTGAAATGAGCTCGCATTCATGACGCAACGTTCGCATCAGAAAAGTATGAGCTCACGCATTTCACTAGAAAATCGAAGAGATTCAACATGATGACTAGCATACAAATAGAAAGCTCAGTTATCAAATTGAAATCAGACGTACGAGTTCTAGAGATGCAACTGAACATGAAACTGCGATGAGACGCGCATCTTCGACAAATAAAGACGAATCACGTCACAAGAATGCTGACACTTAGTCATCTTGAAGTCTTCACATGAGAAGCTATCTTCACAAAAGCGAGACAAGTATACTCAGCAGTAGTGAGATCAGAAATTGCATTCGAAGCATCAGTCTGACATCAGCGCGACAAGAAAGATGAACTGTTGAGCAAAAAACGCAGACTAGAAACACTTCAGAATCAGACTTTGCGTCACGTAGCAGAAGCGTTCAAAAGAGTAAACATCAAAACTCTAGAGACAGAAACATACATGAGTTCGCTACATGTTCATCTGAACATGCTACAGAACAAGATCACGCTACACAGTTGAGTCAATGATCGAACGCAAGAGATCAGACAAGCATGCAAACTAATACGCGCTCATTTGACGAGAGATAATCGCGTCATTTCTCGCTCATTCGTCATCAAGAAAATAGTACTTCTGAATGTTTTCATTCAAGAAGATGCAAAGATACAGTCAAGATGCAGACGATGCACTCTCTTTTTCACAACGATTTCAACAAGCGATAGCATCGCAATAATGCAGTATCACAAAGATCAATGAAATCAACGATGAAAAAAGTACAGAGAACGCGTCGCAGATGTCAATGCAATCTCAGCACAAAGATTGCACCTGAGCAATAAGACGATAAAGATGCGTGATGATCTTCAGAAAGCAGAAAGCACTCTCGCAATGCACATCAAAATTGAATGCATAGATCTGAACACTTATCTGCACTCTAGAAACGTTTCAGACACGAATAGTTCGCGATGTGACTGCGAATGAAGTCATCAGACGACGAAGCATGTACTCATGCACTGCTCGAACTGATCGCATCTGCGATCAAGAATGTTACAAGATGCTGACTTCTTGAACTATTGAATAATCATCGTCATCACGAAGAATCTCAGAGCAGTAGCGAAGATGATGATGAAAACAAAGCTCTTGAAGCAATTTAGAGTGACTAGAACACTCGTTCTTTAACGTGCAATCAACGCGAACAAATTTGATACATAGTCTCAAAACTCACTGTTTCAACTGCGTGAAGCAGTCATGTAGATTGCAAGTGATTTTCTACCTCAGAGAGTTTTGTTCACTCAATACAGATAGCATAAAGTTTTTCATGAATTGATCTAATTGATGTCACAAGAGTGTATGAATTTATTATTATTATTATTATTATTATTATTATTATCAATGCAATTAATGAATTGCAAATTCTTTAATCACTTGTAATTATAATTTGCAAACTCTTCATTTGAATTGTTTATTTCATTAGTAATATTTTTTCATTTTTTACTGACATTGACATGTCATTAATCTTCTTTATAAATTGATTGTGACTGTTAGAAAAAATGTTGTCGTGTAAATAAAAACTCTGCATGATAACTTTTCTGATCATGCAACATTTTAACATCATTTAAACTGCGTTGAATTGAAATTTCTTAACTCTTTTGAATTCTATTTGAACACAGAATAGAATCAAAAAATTCATAGTTGATATCATGTATAAATGAATTTTATTGTCAATTTATTATTTTGTAATTGTAATTGTAATTGTAATTCATACATTTTTATGACATCGATTTAGACTCGACTCATGAGAAACTTTATGCTATTTATATCGAGTGAACAAAACTTTCTGAGAGAGAAAATCACTCGTCATCTATACAACTGCTTCACGCAGTTGAAACAATGAGATTAACACTGTGTTATCAAGTAATGAATCTATAGCTTCTATTCAGCACGTGATGCTCAAGTAAACTCTTGATGAGAGTGTTTGTGCTGTTTGATTATGACACATCGTCTTTGCTCTGCTCTTCATTGATGATATTCTATACAATGATGTCTCGATTCAATTTTCGATTTGAAGATGAAAGACGTTTTCTTTGCACTCGTGATGCTCGTGATTGTAACGTACGTAGAGCTGTGTTCTCTTACTCAATGATTGTCATTCATTGAGCAGAGAAATATGTGATGAAAGAGAGATGCACACGATGAGAAGATAGAGTGTGATTGTACTGAGTAACTCTTTTCTTCTCTTGATTTGACTTGTGTCACGTAGACGTTGAATGAATTGTTAGTATAGACATGCAATCGCAATCGTTCGATGTTTGACTCTGATTGATGAAAGAGAATGCATTCTGATCGTTCTCTTGAGCTCTCGATTTTTCACGTGAATAGATGAATGACTTGACATCAAGTAAAGAAGATGAACTCAAGCTTTCTCAGTATATCAGCGTGATCAACGAGTCACTACTTCTTCGAGCACTGTAGTCACGTCTCTCAATACTTGAAACGACTATTCTACCTGATATCTTTTCATCAATTACTTGACAGCACTGTCGATGTGATGAAGACGTTTCAATATCAACGCAGTCGACGAGTTGCAAATTCTTCAATCATTTATTATTTTGTAATATAAATATTAAATTTTTAATAAAATAAAATTTTTTAAATTTTATTTATTAACTTTATTTGAGAAATAATCACAACGCATGCATTACAAATTTTGAAAAAGAGCATTATAAACAAAACAAAGTAAATTTAGAAAATGATTGAATGATGATGAATTGCATGAATTGCAGCAATGCTGATTCAAAGATGATTGCAAGTGATGTTAATTCATCACAAGAAAACAAAGATGTAAAATTGAAATGCTTATGCAATGATGAAGAAAATGTTGTTAACATTATTGATTTATTAATAAAAATATCAACATTAAAGAAAGAAGAAAGTAAAGATTATTCATGAAAAGAAATAATATTAAAGCTGATTCAACATCTTCAACTCAATTTAGAAGAAAAACATCATGCAAATCAGAATGCATTTATCATGAAGAATGTATAGAAATTGAAGACATCAATTCAACTGTTTAACAAGCAGTTGCAAATACAAAGAAATACACATTTTTCAATGAAAATCATGTTATGAATGAACATGATAAAAGAAGAAACAGCAACAAGAAAGCAACATTTCAAAGATGATTTATCATCACTTTGCAAGAAAAGAGAAATCATGATTAAAATAATGAACAAAAGAGAAATAAAAAAGATACAGAAGAAATTAATTAAGCAGATTCTACAGAAAATTGCAAGCATATTGATAGATTAAAGAAATTTAATCATGTCACTTTGCAAGCTGAATAGCAATAACATTTCTCTTCACGCAGTTAGCTCAGATGTTCAAGCAAATCTGAAAAAGATTCAAACATAAGCAAAAGAAATTGCAAGCTCAACATGTGTAATACATTGAATCTTCGCAATGCTGACACATGAAATACACATTACAATAAACATGAATAATCAGAAAAAGATCATTGAAAAATTGATAAAAGATAACATAAAATTTCATGAAGATCTAAAGGTTTTAAGAATAGTTTAACTTAAGAAAATAATAGAAAGTGAGAAGATTCATTCATCATTCATCATAAAGATCATGATTGAAGCAATGATGAATCAACTAATGAACATAAGCATGTTGAATTCATATCAAGAATGCATATACAAATTATTTGAAAAAAACTGTTGCATTACATAATGCTTCAGATGTCATGAATTTGATCATATGATTAAGTTTTGCAAAAAGAATCAACATTGTGAAAAGTGTGCAAATAAACATCATATTAAAAAGTGTATAATGTTTTTAAATAAAAGATGTTGCATCAATTGCAATGAAAATCATGAACTTTGAAGATGCATCTGTCTCAAGTGATAACAGCAGATGAAACAAATGTTCAAAATTTATAAAAACAAATCATTTAAATATTTTGAAACATTTAAATACAATTACACATTCTTCTTGCTGTTTCTGAACTCTTTAAATTCAATGAACTCTTCAGATTCAATGAATTCTTTTAATTCAATGAATTTCTTGAATTCAACAATAATTGTATTAAAAACATGCAGTTAAGTTGTTGATGAATCAACTTAATAAATAATAAAAATTAAGAAAAGATGAGTCAATCTTTTCTTTTGTGTAAATAGCAACTCAGATGAGATAATATTTAAGCAGATTCAGAAATGTTTAATCAGAAAGTAAGAAAAACTCTTGATGATTGAAAGCATACAAAGAGTCTTCTCATTACAGAGTCAACAACAGCTATGAATAACTTTATGATGAAATAATCTTTTCTATGAATTTTACAGTACAACATCAGAAAGTCATTAAAAATTCAAGAATAATTTTTAATTAACAAAGAAATTCGCGAATTTGACATAGTAATTATATAAAAGCAAGATTGTAACAACAATGATTTACAATTATTTAACTCAGCACACAACTTCTTTCATTTAATGAAAAACTCATCATTTTAATCAAGAACATGTATATACATTAATAAACATTTAAAATTTAATCAATGAATAGTAGAAACAGCTGAATTAAACATTTGCTTAATCAGAATATTAATTTGCAATGCAAATGATGAAACATAAATGTTAAAACTTTTAAATATTTACAATTTATATTCATTGTTTACTACATTTACAAAGAAATCTTCAATCATTTTTCATTTGAATGAATTACTCAAGAATGATTGTAAACAACTGATCATAAAAGATTTCAATTTACATCATTTTTATTGAAAAGAATGAAAATGCTTCATTCATCATATGATGATTGATATTCTATTAAACATCATTATAAACATAAGACTGAAATTATTGCTGAAATTAAATATTATTATTCATGAAGTTTATAATTAATTTATGATGATTAATCAGCGATGAAACTCATCTGTACGTGATGCTGACTACAAATCTACTGTTTAGCTACAGTAAAGTTTAAAAATTATCAAAAGTTTGAATAATATCAAGATGCTGCATGATGATGAAGCGTTGTGAATTGATTGCATGCAAAGTTTTCGCGATTGTGCAGACTTTGATAATCTCAATGTGCATGCTATAAACAATCTGCATGCAAATGAGAAAGTCAAATAGAATGCAGAACTACGAGAAAAATCGCTTATGAAAATCATTCAATTCAGTATCTTGTCATCATGATAACAAGAACTAAGACAGAACATTCTTATATTTGATCTGTTGAAGATGATTAGCAGAAAAAACTTGAATCATGAATATTCTTTAAATTTACATGCTAACTACATATAAATCTTGTTAAGACTGCATGTTTGTTACTACAACATGAACAACTCATGAAACTCGTTAAGTTTGACACAAGCAAACTCAAGAATCTCATTAATATCATTTAACAGACGTTCAAACACAGACATTCTATACATGAGTGATATGCTGACGAGAAGACTTCGTTAAGAGAAGAGAGACACAAGCGAGTTAATAAAGAATGATTGAACTATGCTGTCTGATTAAAAGTGTAGCATATGAACATTTCTGCAAGATACAATTGATCTGCATGAGAAAGATCTCTACAGATAATGCAAAACAGATGAGTTGCATGCTTTCAAGCGAAGTGAGCATCTGCAAAGCATGATATACAATGATGATGACTGTTGATCTTAAGAATCTCACTTCTTTACTGAACTCTGACTCTTAAATGTTTTGATGATAAAGTCAATCTTTAGTTGAAAATATCATTTATATAGTTCAAGAGAACAGTAGTATGTGTTGATGTGATTAAAGAAGAAATCAACTACAATACACATGTGTATTGCAGACGAAACATCTGCAACTCATGCTTAAAAAGTAAACTATCAAAATCTGAGCAGTGAAAGATCTCATTCATCTTGAACTGTGAATCTGTTGCAAGAAATTCTCTCTGAGTAATTTCTCAAGTCTAAGAGAAAAATCAGCATGAGTTTTCAAAGTGCAACTGAATACAAAACTACAATGAGATTTGCATTTTCATCAAATAGAAGCAGATCATGTCATCAAAATGCTGATGCTTAGTCAACTTGAAATCTTCATCTGAGAAGTTACATTTGCAAAAGCAAGATAAATATACTCAGTAATGATAAGATTGAAAATGACGTTCAAAGTATCAGTATGACATCAACGTGATAAAGAAGAAAGATTATCAAGTATGAAATGAAGATTAGAAACTCTTCAGAATCAAGTGTTGCATCATGTAATTGACATCTTCAAAAAAATGAACATTGAAACGCTGAAAGTTGAAATATATACATTCTCACTACATGTTCATCTGAACAAGCTACAGAATCAAGTCACACTACGCAGTTGAATCAACGACAGAACACAGAAGACTCGATGAGCATGCAAGATCATACGTGCTCATTTGATAAAAAATAATAGACTCATTTCTCGCTTTTTAATCTTCAAAAAAATGACGTTTCTGAACATTTCAATTCACGAAGAGACAAAGATACAGTCTAAATGTGAACAACTCAATCTCTTAATGATGACTCAAATGAGTGAACGTGCAATTGCACAGTTTCACAAAAGTCAATGAGATCTTCAATGAGAAAACTACAAAAAACGCATTGCAGACATTAATGCATTTCTCGCTCAAAGGTTTCATCTATTCAAGAAGTCAGTAAAGATGCGTGATGATTTTCAGAAGATTGAAAGCACTCTTGCAATTCACATCAGAATTGAACGCATAAAACTGAATGTTTATCTGCATTCAAGAAACGTGTCAAGCGCGAATAGTCTTTGATGCGACTGCGAATGAAATCATCAGACAGTTAAGCATATTCTGATGCACTGCTTGAATTGAATGCATCTTCGATTAAATATGCTATGAGACGTCGACTTCATGAACTATTGAATCATCATTTCAATCACGAAGAATCTCAAGACAACAGCAAGAATGATGATGAAAACAAAGCTGCTGAAGCAGTTTAAAGTGACAAGAACACTCATTCTTTAACATGCAATCATCGCAATCAAATTTGATACATAGTCTCAATTTTATCGTCTTGACTGCATGTAGCAGTTGTATAGACAGCGAGCGATTTTCTATCTCAGAAAATTTTGTTCACTCAACACACATAGCATAAAGTTTCTCATGAGTCGATCTAATCAATGTTACAAGAATGTATGAATTTATTATTATTATTATTATGATTATGATTAATTTAATCTTTAACAGCAAGAAAATACAGTTCATGATATGTAAGTGCAAAATATGAATTGATCTGCATCAAAGATTAAATCATCTTTTGATCATTACAAAATTATGTTTATAAACTATCTCAGTGCAATTCTCAATTTGATGACTTTAAAAGAAAATGAATACAGAAGCATTGAGTATTTATTTGCAAATACATTTATCTTTGAATTGCTTTTTAAATAACAAGATTATAATGAATGACAGAATGTGCAAAATTATCAAAGTATTACAGAAAATCATTGAGAAATTTATCTTCTTGACAAAATCATTAAATTGAGTAAGAAACTTTTGAAATTAAAGCTGCTTTAAAGTAGTAATGAAATCAAGATGATTGTAAATCATATGAAAAATGCAAAATATATTAAAAGCATGAAATAAATATCTGAAGCACAATGATTATAAAAACAAGATTATACGACAAATGAAATGCATACACTTCAAATCATAAATGCATGAGCTGAGTGAAGCATTTAAATCAATATGATGCTTTGTGTTAAATATCAGCATAAAGTGAGTCATATGAGTGTCATTTAACTAATAAATAAATGCTAAGAAAGAAAAGTATCTACAGAATAGAACTCGCAACTTATATGTGTGTTTCTGATCTCTGTGCTAGACTCGAAAGAGTTGACATCTTACACAGATGATGCAGAGACTCGATGACATCATTTCTAGCTTAAATGCTCACTAGACTCAATTAGAGATAATCAAGATCGAGAATAAAGTCGAGAATAAATTGAGAATAGAGTCAAGAATAGATCAAGAATAAAGTCAAGAATAGATTGAGAATAAAGTCAAGATCGTAATATTATTTTCTCTTTTCAACAATTCATGTTTGCATGAATGTATTTTCTTAGTGCGCTCAATCAGAATATCAAGTGTGAAAGTCATCAACAACATTCTGAATGTTTATGAATTCATCATCATCAGTGTTATATCAGTTAAGATCATTGTTATAGTTCTTTCATTTTACTTGATATTGAAGTTGTCTTTGATATCATCAAAAGTTCAGAATATCATCGATCTTTCATTCATTCTCATCATTTATCACAATTGATCTTGAAGAATCATTCTTTTGATCAGGCAAGAAATCATCAATAACGAGACAAAGAAGTTTGAAGTGAAATACATCATGAATATGCATAGTTTCTGATAGTTTCAATTTATACGAGAAGTCAACAAAGTTGAGCATGTTGAATGAATCAAGCATTTTGTCATTCAGCTTTTTGAATGATCTCGCTGTGACTATGTTTCTTTCGTCTAGAAATATCTTTGATTCAATCTTGTAGTTGATCTCTTTTCTATGCTTATTAGCTTGTTTTATCATTTGCTTTTGTATCTTGACAAGAGTCTTGCGAGCGAATATTAATGTTTTGTTTATGTGTTTAGATATATTCTTGACTCTGATGATCTGCAGACGCTCGCAAGTGTTTTCATACTTGATGATGTCAGAATTAAAACTCATACAAGAATGAAAATTCTTGTTTAGAAAGAACAAGATCAAGAAGATGACTGAGAACATGATGTTATTGTTGACAAACTTGATCATGAACAATCATTTAAATCAGTCGTTCTGCATGTACAAGCAGAAGAAACAAAGATATCTTTCAACATTCTGATTTGCTCATTCACTCTGATCATTAATCTGTGAGTGATAAACTGTGAACAATCGAAGAAAAATGTCTAGTCATTTGCAAAGAAACTTTCAGAGAATGAAAATGAACTGTGAATCTCAATCGAACACAATGAAGTTGAGTAAATCATGAGTTCAATATATTCATTGAATTAACAGCTCAGCTGTTCTTTCTGCTGTGATATCTTCATCATCAATGATGCAAGAAATGTAATGTCTTTTCTTTGACAATCTGCAGACTACAGTCAAAATCGCGTTGTAATCATCAGAAAAAGATAAATCAATAATAAAATTCATGACTATGTCACGTCATTACTGTTCAAATATCAACAAAGAATGTAGTAGTTCATTGAATTTATTCTGAGATGTCTTTAAGCATTAACAAATATAGCAGTTTCTAATATAACAATCTACTGTCTTTTGCATTGAGAATCAATAGTAGTAACGTCTTATGACTTTCACAGTTCTAAAAATATCAAGATGATCAATTGAGAATTGATCATGCATTTCACGAATCAGATTCATTTGTAGAGTCTCGTTGAACGAGACTCATAAATGATCATCTTGATACAAGATTTCATTCTGAACTCAACAATTCTTTAATCTGATGTCTTTTCATTGTGTCTCGTTTCTTAATATTGCTTCATAAAGCAGAGTACAATTCTCGTCAATTCTATTAGTCTTAAGAATCTGTTGATAAATTGATTGACTGACATCTTTCTTTAGATCAGCAATCTTCATTCAATTTGACATCAGAATCATGATTCGCTGATAATGACAGCGCTCATTCTTAAGATCTCTGAGCATGACATTGACTTGACGAGTTAATGCATCGATCTTGATGTTCTGTTTATCAGATCGATACAATATTTTAAAATTGAAGTCAGTGAGCTTTTGTACTCAGCACATCTGTTGTCTGCTAAGCTTCTTATCTTTCATCAATGACGTAAGTGCTTGATGATCAATGAAGACTTTGATAGAAATATCAGTCAGCTTCAGCTCAGATCATTAATGCTCAAATGCTTGAATGATGATCAGCAGTTTCTTATCATATATTTCGTAGTTGCATTCAGCGAAAGACAGATTCTTGCTATAGAAGACAACAGAATGCAGTGTTTTCTCATCATCATACTGAGATAGAACTTCATTGTTGACGTAGTTGAATGAATCAGTTTCAAGAATTGTCTCATGAGTCTGATCAAAATGACAAAGTATCAAAGTCTTAATCATGCGTTTCTTCATATGATTGAACGTCGTCTAACAGATTTGATTTCATTCAAATATGATCTTCTTTTGAGTAAGTTGAATCATAAGATGAACAATCTTCAAGAAGTTCTTGATAAAGCATTAATAGAAATTGCAGAAGTTGATGAAGAACTGTATCTGAGTGAGATTAATGAAAGTAAATTATTCAATGATCATTTGTATTTTTCAAGAATTCATCTTTAGTTTCTTAATGAATATTAATAGCTTTAGAAAGATGATTTCTTGCATATGAAACTTGCATTTGTTTATGTCTATCTGTAAATCAGTCTTTTGTAGTCTCTGCAAGATTAATCATACATGTCGCTTGTGCTCTTTCAGAGTCTTGCTGTAAATGATAATGTCATTTAAATAAATCTGACAAAACTGATGTAGATATTCAAACAACACATCATTCATGTAATGCTGATAGAAAGCAGATTCATTGATTAAATCAAAGAGCATTACATGATATTTGTATGAATCAAAGAAAATAATGAAGATAGTCAAATTCTCGCTGTTCAAGTGCATGCATAGTTTGTTGAACATGACAATTATGTTTAATTGAGTCAGATACTTGCTTTCTTGTATACGAGCGAGAATCTCGTCTATCAATGACAAAGAATAATGATTTCGTTTGATCAAAGCATTGAGCTTTCTATAATCTATACAGAAACGCAAGCTATTATCTTTCTTTTCAATGAACAAGATGAGCGAAACATAAAAAACGAAGCTCAAGAAAATAAACTCTTTGTTTAAATGTTCAATCAGATACTTTTTTATCTTCTGAAGTTTGTAGTTGAACATCTTATAAAGTCTGCTTCAAGAAAGTATTCTCTTGTTGATTAACTCAACTTTGTGATCATAGAGATGATGAGATGATAGCTAATCAATCATTGCTCGATCGAAGACATCTAAATAGTCATGATACTCGAAGAAAAGCTTGACTTTGATCTGCTCAAGAGTTTCAACGTAAAAGAGTTCATGCAAATTTATACTTTCAAGCTTATTCTTGACTGTGCTTATGAGTCAATCGATTTCAGAGACGATAACAGCAAAAATGTTCACATTGACGCGTTTGACTAGCATTTTATAAGCAGCAGTCTCTATCATTGCAATGTTCATTGAATCAAAGAATGATTTGAAAATTTTGACGTTAGTTAAAGTCGCGTCGCGCGATTTTAACTATTCAATTAGTTTTACTGACTTCTCATTGAACTGACTGAAAGAGAATGATTTCTGACTAGAATGAGATGTAACAGAAGTGAATTATCTCTTTAATATATGAGTAGAAGTTAAGCTCTTCTGTTTCAATGTTGTTTTATTGCTTGAGAATAAAATAATTGATTTTGAATGATGATTGAAATTCGAAAATTGAAGAGAGTCAATTTGCATGTCTATGACTAGTTCTGTTTTGTTCATTCATGTTTTTTCTAAAATCATTTAATGTTGTTTTAATCAAGTGATTAACATAGAAGTAATGTTTACTGTATGATCTTGAATCTTTAGATTCAAATAGATGACATGAGTAATGAGTTTTTTTGCATAATGATGGTTGAATTCTCGTATTGACTTTGTCTTAGTCAAAGTCAAAGACTTAATTTGCAACTGATCACAAACAATTTGCGCGATTACTTCATTAATGAACAAATAGTCAGCAGCTTCAGTGTCAATCAATGACTTTAATGAGTAACTAATTTCATTGCTAGAAAGTACACATTCAGTAGTCAAAAATTCAGAAGCAAAAGAATCATCTGACATGCTTATCATTGAAAAAATTAACACATCTTTCATTGCGTCTTTGATGAAAGTCACTAGTTTTTTGCCTCGTCATTCTTGATAGACATTTTCTCATTCTCTTTATTCTTGAGAATGACTATCTCATGCAGATGAGAAGTAAATGCATGAGATGTTGAGATGTTAATCTTGTTTAGCTGAAAGCAATTCTTGAATAAGTGATCTGATGCTTTGCATGTATAGCAGATGATTGACGTTCTCGCTTGATTAAACTTAAGAGTAGAAAAGATAATGAGTTTAACATAGTTGATTATTGAGATTAACAATGCTGACGAGAGAGTAACGCGTTTGTCAGATACTGCAGTGAATTTGATGATTCATTGCTTGCTGCGTAGCTGATAGTTGACTCGCTGTCTATTATTCACATCTTGAAGAAAGTTTCTTAGACGAGTGAGCGAGACAAAATTCTCGAGACAAATTGATAAAGCGTTCTGCAAGCAATTATTGATTTTATTCTGAAGATTGTTCATCAGAATGCAATCATCGTAGTTGAGATAATTGAATAGCTTCATGAACTTGAAGTAGAAGACATTGAAAGACTTGTTAATTTGTCTTAAAGCATTATACTTGTGATGACACTTTCGATTCTTATCTATGTCATCATATATTCTCTTCAGATGCTCAAATAACTCGTCAGTTGATATGTATGAGTAAGAGATGTCATGATGACATCTGATGAAGATGTGTTCAACAGTATCATCTTCTAGTCTAAATATCACATAGACAATATGAATATTTTCAGTATCAAAATGATTGACATTTGTCTGAAGCTTGTTGTCAATCTTGATTCTTCAGCTGTTTCATGTTGATTCATCTTCATCAGTGAATATAAAAAAGTTCAAAAACTTGAAGAACTTGTGATGATTGTTTTCGAATAAAGTGAACATCTCTTATTGAGTTCATTTCTCAATAGAAGCTCATGACTTGATGTCTTGATGTTCTTGAAGCTGATCAGCTTAAGATCATTTCTCTTTGAGTATCAACATCTCTTCTCGTAGTCAAAGATTGATCTTCTCTAAAGTGTCAATTGACGTGCGATTGATCTTTAGTTGATTCAATCTCTTGTTATGTTTGATTTGCATGATGATTCAATGCTTAATGCACTTCAGAATTATGTCTTGTTGAGTTCTAAGTTTGTTTAACATCTTGATAATCTCGTCGAGCTGACTCTTAACTCATTGACGCAATTGTTTCTTGTTCTTTATGTTTCATGAGATCTCGACTTTCTCGACTTTATTTGAAGCATCAAATAATAGCATGAAAACTTGTTTATTTGCAGTGCTTCTAAGCAATTGAGCTAATCATGACTCGACTGACTTGAAGTCGCGTGTCATGATAAATGTATGTGAGATGTAAAGATAGATGTAAAGATAGATATAAAGATAGATGTAAATTCAAAGAAGTTCTTGTGAATTTTCTGGTAAATAAATGAGTGCAAATTCGAAGAATTTCTTGCGAATTTTCTGAATAAAAGAAGTAAATTATTTCGTATTATCTACATGTTGATAGCAGAGTAGTTTGATGAGCATTTATCTAATGTTAGAAATCAGCATAAAGCAAGTCATATGAATGTCATTTAACTAGTAGATAAATGCTAAGAAAGAAAAGTATCTACAAAGAAGAACTCGCAGCTTATATATGTGTTTCTGACCTCTGCGCTAGGCTTGAAAGGGTTGACGTCTTACACAGATGATGCAGAGACTCGATGACATCATCTCTAGCTCAAATGCTCGCTAGACTCAATTAGAGATAGTCGAGATCAAGAATAGAGTTGAGAATAGATCAAGAATCGTAACACATTCTTCTGATCAGACAGAAGATCATCAACAACAGAACAAAGAAGTTCTGAATGAAATACATCATATGTATGCATAGTGTCTGATAGTTTCAATTTATAGAAGAAGTCAACAAAGTCTGTGATCTTGAATGAATCAAGCATCTTGTCATCTAGCTTTTTGAAGAATCTCGCTGTAACGATGTTTCTTTCGTTCAGAAACATCTTTGATTCAATCTTGTAATTGATCTTCTTTCTATGCTTGTTAGCTTGTTTCATCATTTGTTTTCATGTTTTGATCAGAGCTTTACATGCAAAGATCAATGTCTTGTTCATTTGTTCAGATATATTCTTGATTCGATTGATCTGCAAGCGTTCGCAAGTGCTTTCATACTTAATGATGTCAGAGTTGAAACTCATATGAGAATGAAAGTTCTTGTTCATGAAGAAGAAGATCAAGAAAATGACTGAGAACAAGACGTTATTATCAACAAACTCAATCATGAGTAGTCACTTAGATCAATCATTCTGCATATATGAACAGAAGAAACAAAGATATCTTTCAACATTCTGATTAACTTGTTCGCTTTGATCGTCAATCTGAAAGTGATAGATGATGAACAATCGAAGAGAAATGCTTAGTCGTTTGCAAAGAAACTTTCAGAGAATGAAAGTGAACTGAGTATCTCGATTAAATACAATGAAGCTTGATAAATCATGAGTTCAATATACTCACTGAATTAACATCTCAGCTGTTTTTTCGACTGTGATATCTTCATCATCAATGATGCAAGAAATATAATGTTTTTTCTTTGACAATCTGCAGATGACAGTCAGAATAGCGTTATAATTGTATGAATCAGATAGATCAATAATGAAGTTCATGACTATGTTTTATCATTGCTATTCAAGTATGAATAAAGAATGTAGTAGTTCATTTGATTTATCTCTAGACATCTTTGAGCGTTGACAGATATAACAGTTTCAAATATAATGATTTACTGTCTTTTGCATGAAAGATCAATAGTAGTTTCGTTTTATGATTTTCACAGTTTTAAGAATGTCAAAATGATTTACTGAAAATTGATTATGCATCTTACAAATCAGATTCATTTGTAGAAGCTCATTGAACGAAACTCATAGCTGACTATCATAGTACAAGATTTTATTCTGAGTTCAACAATTCTTTAATTTGATATCTTCATATTGTGTCTTGTTTCTTGCTATTGCTTCGTGAAGTAGCATACAATTCTCATCGATTTCATTAGTCTTAAGAATCTGTTTATAAATTGATTCACTGATGTTCTTCTTTAAATCAGCAATTTTCATTTGATTCAACGTCAGAATAGTGATTCTTTGATAGCGAATGCGCTCATTCTTGAAACTTCTGAGCACGACATTAACTCAATGAGTTAATGCATCAATCTTAATGTTTTGCTTGTCAGATCAATACATTATCTTGAAGTTGAAGTCAGCAAGCTTCTGTACTCAATGCATTTATCATCTGCTAAGCTTTTTGTCTTTCATCAATGATGTGAATGCTTGATAATCAATGAACATCTTGATAGAAATGTCAATTAGCTTCAGTTCAGATCATCAATGCTTAAATGCTCAAATGATGATCAGTAGTTCTTTATCATATATCTTGTAGTTGCATTCAGCAGAAGACATGTTCTTGCTATAGAAAGCAATTGAATGTAAAATTTCTTCGTCATCATATTGAGACAAAACTTCATCATTGACGTAGTTGAATGAGTTGATTTCAAGAATAGTCTTATGAGTCTGATCAAAGTAACGAAGTATCAAAGTCTCAATCATACATCTCTTCATATAATTGAATGTTGTCTGACAGATCTCATTTCATTCAAATATGATTTTCTTTTGAATAAGTTAAATCATGAGATGAACAATCTTCGAAAAGTTCTTGATAAAGCGTCGATAAAAGTTGCAGAAGTTGATGAAAAACTATATCTAAATGAGATTGATGAGAATAAATCATTTGATGATCATCTGTATCTTTCGAGAATTCATTTTTAGTCTCTCAATGAATATCAATAGTTCTAGAAAGATGATTTTCTGCACATGAAACTTGCATTTGTTTATGTTTATCTGTAGATCAATCTCTCGTAGTTTATGCAAAATCAATTGTACATGTCACTTGTGTTTCTTCAAGATCTTGCTGTAGATGATAATGTCATTTAAATAAATCTGACAAAACTGATGTAGATATTTGAACAACATGTCATTCATGTAATGCTGATAGAAAGCAGATTCGTTGATTAAATTGAAGAGCATTACATGATATTTGTATGAGTCAAAGAAGATAATAAAGATAGTCAAATCTTCACTGTTAAGATGCATGCAAAGTTTGTTGAACGCAGTAATAATGTTCAATCAAGTCAGATACTTGCTTTCTTGTATATAAGCAAGAGTCTCGTCTATCAATGACAAAGAATAGTGATTTCATTTGATTAAAGCATTGAGCTTTTTATAATCTATGCAAAAACGCAGACTTTCGTCTTTCTTTTCAATGAACAAGATGAGTGAGACGTATGATGCGAAGCTGAAGAAAATGAAATCTTTGTTCAGATGATTGATCAAATACTTCTTTATCTTCTGAAGTTTGTAGTTGAACATCTGATAAAGTCTGCTTCGCGAAGATGTTTCTTCGTCAATCAGCTCAATCTTGTGATCATAGAAACGATGAGAAGAAAGCTGATTGATCATCGCTCAATTGAAGATGTCTAGATAGTTATGATATTTGAAGAAAAGCTTGACTTTGACTTGCTTGAGAGCTTCAGCGTAAGAAAGCTCATGCAGATTCACTTCTTCAGACTTGTTTTCAACTGTAGTTATGAGTCAATCGATTTTCAAGACAATAACAGCAAAGATCTTGACATCTGATCATTTGACTAACATTCTATAAATCGCAATCTTTATCATTGCAATGTTTATTAAATCTGACGTTGATTTAGAAATTTGAACGTTAGTTGAAGTCGCGTCACATGATTTTGACTGTTTAATTAGTTTAACTGACTTCTCATTAAACTGACTGAAAGAAGGTAATTTCTGACTGAATTAAAATATAACAAAAGTGAAAGATCTCTTCAGTATATGAGTAGAAGTCAAGCTCTTTCATTTTGTGATTGATTTATTGCTTGAGAATAGAGCAATTGATTTCTGACTAGTAAGGTTGAAATTCGAAAATTGAAGAAAATTGATTTGCATATCAATTACTAGATTGATTTTGTTCATTCATGTTTTTTCAAGAATTATTTGATGTTGATTTAATTAAGTGATCAACATAGAAGCTGTATCAATCGTATGATCTTGAACAGTCAGATTCAAATAAATAGCATGAGTAATGAGTTTCTTAGCATAATAATCGTTGAATTCTCGAATTGACTTCGCTTTGATTAAAGTCAGAGACTTGATTTGCAACTGGTTACAAACAATCTGCGCAGTCACTTCATTAATGAATGAATAGTCAGCAGCTTTGATGTCAATCAATGACTTCAATGAGTAACTAATTTCATTGCTAGAAAGTATACATTCAATAGTCAAAGATTCAGAAGCAAAAGAGTCATTTGACATGCTCATCATTGAAGAAATTAACACATCTTTCATCGCGTCTTTGATGAAAGTCTCTAGTTTTTTGTCTTGCTATTCTTGAAAGACATTTTCTCATTCTTTTTATTCTTCGAAATGATGATCTCATGTAGACGAAAAGTGAAGGCACAAGATGCAGAAGTGTTAATCTTGTTCAGCTGAGAGCAATTCTTGAACAAATAATCGAAGATCTTGCAGATGTAGCAGATAATTGATGATCTTGCTGACTCAGAGATAAAAAAGATAGTCAATTTAACATAATTGATTATCGAAGTTGTTATTGACAAAAAAGTAACGCATTTATCAGGTACAACAGTGACTTTGACAATGACAGTGCAACGTTCGCTGCAAAGCTAATAATTGACTCATTGTTTACTATTTACATCTTGAAGAAAGATTTTTAAGCGAGTGAGCGAAGTAAAGTTCTTTGAACAGACTGATAGAACGTTCTGCAAGCGATTATTGATTTTATTCTGAAGATCATTCATCAAAGTGCAATTGTCGTATTCAAGATAACTGAATAACTTCATAAAGTTGAAGTAGAAGACATTGAAAGACTTGTTTGCTTATCTCAAAGCATTGTACTTGCGACGACACTTTCGATTCTTATTCAGTTCATTGTATATTTCTTTCAGATGCTTAAATAGCTCGTTGATCAAGATGTATGAATGCAAAGCATCATGTTGATGTCGAGCGAAAATGTGCTCAGCAGCATCATTTTCTAGTCTAGATATTATATAAACAATACAGATATTTTCATTATCAAAGTGATTAACATTTGTCTGAAGCTTGTTGTTTATCTTGATTCTTCAGCTATTTCATGTTGATTCATCTTTATCAGTGAATATAAATGAATTTGAAAACTTGAAGAACTTGTGATGATTATTATCAAATAGAGTGAATGACTTTTGTTGAGTATGATTCTCAATAGAAGCTTGAAACTTTGTGTGATGATCAAGTCTACTAAATAAATAGACGAGATTTATAAGAGTGATATGACAATGTGATATTTTAAGCAGGCACAGAATGAATATATATTATGATAGAGTTAATTATTAAGAAGCTCTCGATAACTTAAGAAGATCAATTAACTATAGAAAGTTTGTCAAGCATTGTCAAGTCAAGCATGACATAACTCATGATATATTAAGTTGAAGATATGACGTAGTCTAAATGATGTTTTGACAAAGTCATAAAGTTTCAGAGCTAACTCAGATCTGATCTTCAATTCAGCAGTTTCTGATTTAATTCTCATGTGTCAATTCATCATAACAATTGTCTTCTTTTTTAAGTGAGTTCATTCTCAATCTTAATAATTAATGACTTTGTTTACTTTGATAAACGATGATGTGCACTCATTGATTCACTCTAGAAGCTCTCGATAAAAATCTTCAAATCTTTGTGAGAAAACAAGAAAAAGAGAAACTTTTAATTGAATGATGATTCATCTTCAATTATAATGCATATAGATGACATTATAAATAGTATATGTGATGTGTAGTTGATGTAAATGACAGCAATGATGACGTGTAGATAGCACATAAACATTGTTTATCTTTTGAGTAAATGATGTTGTTGAGATGATAGAGTATAAACAAGAATGAATAATAATTGTTAATTTGTTTATCATTCTTTCAGTTTTTCTCAACTTCTCATTTTCTTTAACTTCATCTTTTTTCAATCACAATCATATCTTTATTATTGTATGATTACTTTTGACAAACTTTGAGTATATCTGTATTGTAAGAGTAAGAGATTTAGATCATGAATCATGAATGCACAGCGATGCTCAAAGAAAGTCGTAAAATGATGAAGTTAACTGATGCTTAAGTCAAGATCATTATGAAAGTAAGTGATGTCACAACTTGAGATTTTATGACTATTACTGCAACTAACAGTATCATAAGTTTGCTCAAAAAACATTGATCAAATGTAATGATCATAGTGTTGCTGATGCTGTTGATGCTGAATTGCTCATAATGATGCAGATATCATCAAATTCTGATTGAGAGTTCATCACTTCTACTATTTAAACTTTCAAGTACATCTTTGCTATTGAAGAGAAAATTCAAGAGACGATGAAAGAAGAAATGATCATTGATGCTTTGTCAATGATCTTGTTGAATTCACAAACTTCGCGAAATTGAAGAATGATGATGAGATTCACTTATTCAACTTCTTGATGTCGTTACTGATGCTTTTCAGCTGTCAATTGTTGAAATAAGCAAAAGAAGTGCTGCTGATTTTGAAACTTTAAATAAAATGATTTGTATAAAGTATGCTCAAGTTCTACACATCGAGAATAAAGCATCGCTGTGTGATGTCATCTTTCAAAGAAAGACAATGTACAAGAAGTGTGCTTGCTATGCAAGTAATGAGAATTTCTGTATTGCAATGAATATACTTATCTGATACATTTGCTAAATGCTCATGATTTAATGTTTAGATTTTTGACATTTGCATTTTGACTGTCAATAAATTCTTTCATCTACAGAATATTCATGATAGTGCAATTGAAAATGAAGAAAAGAATGTTGTTCTGAAGACATTCACTGCTCATCAGAAAATTCTTTACAAGAAGTTGATAACAACAATTTGTATGAAGAATCATCTTGAAAAAACTTACAAATTCAAGTCTTTAAAGATTCAAAAGCTCATTTTCAAAGAAATGATGACTGTCAATGACATTGTTAGAGAAATTCTGAATGTAAAGCACTTTGTAATATATTCAATCTCAATTATATATTGTTTTATCAGCATTTTTAATTGTTCTGATATATTTTAGCACAATTTGTTGTCTTTCAAATCTTTGTCTTCACATTTCAATGTAAATCTGACAATGAAAAAGAAGAAAAAGTCTGTAATCTTGTCTTGTGTGAGAGATGTTTGATAAAGTGATGATTGCATGATGTTTGTTGTGTCATGATGATTGCGATTTCTTGTCAAGTGCGTTTGAGCATCTTTGCGCTTTTTTCTTCTGTCTGTTAATTTACATATGTGATCATTTCATTAAAGAGCGAAACTATCATAATACAGTAGTTCTTCTTTTCTAATAATGAGTTTATGCTTGAAAGTGAGTGATTATGCTTTTCGCTCATGTTTCAGCTCTGTTTTGAAAGCTTCTATAAGCTTTAAGACATTTTTCATATCTTCGCTCAATATTCATTGATCATATTCAATGAAATATTCTTTTCATTGTATCTTATAATATAAGATTTTCTTTCTTTTTCACTTCTGTAAAATGTTTTCTATCTTTCATTCTTGCTCATCATTAATAAGCTTAAATATGAGATAATTGAATATAAAGTCATCATTTAGCCTACGATTATACAACTTTAAAAGAAATACATGAAAGACAGAATGAACTCTATAAATGACTGAAAGATCAAAACAATACATCTGCTTGTTTATGAATTCTTGTATATAAAAGAACTTTATCATTTTATTTAATAAATTCTTGCTTAACTTCTTCTGCTTCAGATTTTTTGCTGATAGCATGATTAAATCATTGACATTAAAGAACTTAAACTTATGTTTTCAATTATAGTACTTTGTCTGAGCATCAATCGCGTTTTATCATCATTGCATCAATGTGTTTTGCACATCTTGCAGCATTTCAACATGTTCTTTTGCTGCTGACACTTCTTCTTTCATAGCATCATTCTCAATGTGTATGTCAATGATTAACTTATAATCATACATGACTTTAAAGAAACTACAGCTCAACAAAGAGTGCTTTATCTGATGATACATGAACTTGATTACAAGTAGAAACGTAGCTCAGTTGTTTTGCTTTTCTGAACAATATACTCGTAAATAATGTTTCAGTGTTTGATTCTGTCATTTTGTCTGATCATCTGTTTACGAATGAAAAACGATGCTTAGTCGTTGTTTCATCTTAACATAATAGCAGATCTTTGATCAGAACGCATTGATAAATAAATTATCTCTATCAATAACTATATCATTCAATACTTCATATCTTAAAGCAATCTTCTTAAAGAACAACTTTGCTAACTTTACAACAGTCAAAGTCTTTTTTATAAACAGATAATGCATCATTTTCGTGTAGTAATCAACTATCATGAAAATCAAGTCATACATAACTTCTTTTCATTTACTAGATGACAGATCTGTTATGAAATTCATAGTGATTTCTTTTCATGAATTTGTGAGTCGAAGTAACGATTTCAACTCATCATATGATAGATGACATTTCATCTTTACTCTCTGATAAATGTCACAAGTATCTATATACTCTTTGACATTCTTGATCATACTTTTTCAGTAATATTTATGATTTAATAGCTCACTGATCTTGTCAGCATCAAAATGCTTTGCTAACAAGTCATCATGATGACGTTTCAATAACTCTTCTCTGACAGAAAGATCTTTTGAAACATACAATGATTCATTGTATTCTATCATTTCTTGACTATTCAATGTTCAAGCTTCGACATCACTTTTTCATATACTCGTCGTTTCATCTGCTTTTAGCTTTATAGCAAATTCATCTTCTTGCTGTAAGATCTTGATGAGCTTGACTATAAATTTACTACTGAAGTTGTATGTTGTTTCATGAATTATTAATACTCTGACAATTGCATGTGAAATGAGTTGTTTGCAATCAACAGTTTCAGCAACAGAATTAAGCTGTTTCTCAGCTACGTTGCACTCTTTATGAGTTGACGTTTCAACATCTGTGCTTTTCGAAATTGTTGATTCAAGTTGAGAAATTCTACTTCTTAAGAAATATACTTCATCTAGATGCATTTCTTGCATTGCTAAAGTCATGATTTTCAGCAGCATACTTCTGACATGCATTGCTGAACATGTACTTATGTTTTCACTGATACTGTGAACAGACATTTTCTTGACTTCGTTAATCACTTATGTATAGTAGATTTCATCTTGCGATCTGTCTTTGACATGTTTCGCTGAATATTTTCATTCATTGACACTGTGAATAAACATCTTCTCGACATCGTTAATCACTCATGTTCATCAGTGAATTTCATCTTGCAATCTGCTCTCGACATGTTCTGCTGAATATCTTCGTTCACTGATACTGTGAACGAACGTCTTCTCGACATCGTTAATTATTCATATTCATCAGTGAGTTTCATCTTGCAGTTTATTCTCAACATGTTCTGCTGAATATCTGTTCATACTTATACTGTGAACGAACGTCTTCTCGACATTGTTAATCACTTGTATACAGTATAGTTCTCTGATCACTACGAATATAAAGCTATTTAAGCTTTCTATTTTAATCAGCTTTCGTTGCAAAGTGAGTAGCAAATGATTCGCAGAAATGTTCTCATTCTTATAGTCAGATCATCTCAATAATGCATTGATTGAGTTTGTCTTTTCTGATTTATGTGCTATTTCAAAGTTGCAGATCAACAATCTCATGATTTATCTGACTTGTCTTTCGTTTAACTTTCAAATGTTCATAAAACTCTTCAGATTATTATGATCAGTCAGAACTTCAATAGTATGATAACTGTCTTTCACATAGTGTTGTCAGTGTTTAAACATTGCTACTATGACTAAAAGCTTCTGATTATGTATCTCATAATTTCTTTCAACATTTATCATCATTCTGAATCAGAATGCAATCAAATGTCATTGATCTTCATTATCTGACTGAGACAAAATACTTGCAACTGCATAATTGAATGTATCAATCTTGATGTGTATATGTTGCTCTGAGTCAAAGTGTCTTAGTATAGACGTTCTCATAAAGACGTCGCGAAGCTGATTAAAAGCTTGTTTCGCTTCACTTGATCATATGAATGAGCTTATTTTTACATCTTTTACACTATCTCTCAGCAGTTCTGTTAAAGACTCTGCTATCTGAGAGTAATGATGTATAAAACGTTGATAGAAATTGATGAATTTCAGAAAAACTTGTATTTCTTGATACATATTTGATCTGAGTCATGTTTTGATGATGTTTATTCTACTTGAGTTCATTGAAATATTCTCAATGAATATGACAAATTCTAGAAAGTTCACTTTAGTGATGAAGAATTCATACTTCTTCAAGCTAGCATATAGCTTGAACTTTCTTAATCTTTCAAGAATCTGCTTCACGTAATTTATGTGATCAGTCTTCTTTACAAAGAAGATTAGAATGTCATTCAGATAAACAACATAAAAGTCATTTAAAAGTTCTGTCATGATTTTATTAATATAAGTCTGAAAGATGACAGACGTGTTGATCAAATTAAATGACATGATCATATACTCAAAGTGATCATAATGAATATGAAACATCATCTTTCACTCATCTTCACATTGAATTCTGAGACAATGATAAACATTCTTCAGATTTAACTTAGTGAACTGCTTGACTTTACTGAGTCTGTTTAGAGTTTCACTAATTAAAGACAGTGAATGATGATTTTTGACAGTGATCTTATTCAGATCTCAATAGTTCATGCATAAATGAAAATTATCATTCTTTTTGAAAATGAATAGAATAAACACATCAGTTGAACTGATGAAGTGCTTAATTCATTCTTTCACTAAGACATCATTTAAATACTGTTTCAGAGTCACTAACTCTGTGTTTGACAGATTATACAACAATTTATATGATGACTTTGCAATGATTTCAATTGCATGATCATGATCTTCATGCAAAAGCAATTTGCCTGCATTTTCTATCAAGAATACATCTTCATATTCTTTCAATTCAACAAGTAAAGTTTGCATTTTAAACGCGTTTGTGATATGACTTGTTGCATTATTCATTGCTTTCACTTGATGTTCAATAATTGACTCTTTGATGATGTTGATCATGACAAGAGCATACATAGTAGACTCATCTTGTAGAACTTTTGCAAATACTTATGTGAAGAACAACTCAAATGCGTGCTCATTCACATTGAAACATCATGTTCTTGCAATCATGTTTATTCAAATACGCTTGAATTGCATACTTGACATACTTAAGATCAAGAAAGATTCTTTCTTGTCAATAGCATAAAAAATACTTATATCTTTTTTCTCTATGTCTCAGCTGTTTCTCAGTTGATAATACATCTTATAAACGTCATAATAATAAACATTCTGATCATTCATTCAGATAGATCTTGAAAGATTGTCGTTCAATAAAAGCATACTTTGTTTGATGATGAAACATTGACTAATCACATTCATCTCGATGTCAATATTCATATGAATCTTTGTTTCTGTCTTCTGATCTTCTTGAATTACATGCTCTCTATATATAAGAATCTTTATGAAGAGAACTTCTTGTTTTTTTCTCAATGATTTAAAGCATTCATTAAGAACTTGTCTTTTTTCAAAATCTTGAAACAACTCATATATGACATTGAATCAATGAATACTCGATTTACATCAGATTCTTTTGATCTATTCTTGATCTTTTCATCTTTACAATCAATAAAGTAATGATTCTTTTGATTGCATATATAACATGTTATGTTGAACAAATTCTTGCTATAACATGACGAAGCGTGTGAACTCATCTTTGATGAAAAGTTGAATTTAGTCAATTGATGAGATTTCTTTCGCTTTGAATGAGTCTTCTTGTTGACTTTATCTTGATCATGCAAGTTCTTGTCTCAAGATCATTTTAACGACAAGACATGTTCTTTTCGCAAATTTGTTTTCAATCGAGCGACAAGATTAATTAATGCATCTCATGTGATAGAAATTGACTGCACATTAGTAATGATCACATGCAGCTCAAATCTCAACTTGATGAATAAATGAGTTCACTTATGCTCATCATTATACAACGAAAGTTGATGTTTCAGAATGCTCAGATGAGTTGCAAATGTTCATATTGTCTGATCTGAACGTTGCGATGCATTCACGTACTGCTGAGTCACATTTATGTTTCAATTCATTGAATTCTTGATTAGATTCAGAAGAAAGTTGATAAAATTGAATCACATCTGCTGAGCTGCAAACATAGTTTCTTCATGATTGAATCAAAGTTTCTTTGATTCACTCTTCAGATAAATCATGCAATACAAAATCTTTTTCTCATCACTTTTAAAATGTCAAGAGATATTTCAAAATAAGATTTTGACATCGCGAATTTACTCTCTATGTTCTCTTATGATTTTGTCATAATACTTCTTCAAAAACATTGAGAATCTTTGCTTCTGCAAGATGATTTTGTAATGACTTCATTTCATCATCATCAACACTATGAAGACGATGTGTAGATTATTCAAATTCTTCATGAAAGCTTAAGTGAAAGCTTAATGACTTCTTTTCATCATTTTAATGACTTGCAGAGTCTTACTATCTGATTGAATAGTTGCTAACTTCTGTTTCTTTTGCAATTTATCATGTTAAAGCATTACTTATGTCAGCTGTTCATTAATATCAAGAGAGAATTCATCTTCTGCTTCTTCACTTTCTGATTTCATTATATGATGTTTGTTTTCTAATATGATGTCTTGCAAAATCAAGATGTCATCATTTCGATTCTGTTGTGATCGCGTTGCTGTTATCATGCTTGAATATCAAATCATCACTTTTAAAAAGAGTTTAAAATAATTAGAACTGTGATGATCAAGTCTACTAAATGAATAAACGAAATCTATAAGAATGATATGACAATGTGATATTCTAAGCAGATACAGAATGAGTATATATTATGATAGAGTTAATTATTAAGAAGCTCTCGATAACTTGAGAAAATCGATCAACTATAAAGAGTTTGTCAAGCATTGTTAAGTTGAGCATGACATAACTCATGACATATTAAGTTGAAGATATGACGTAGTCTAAATAATGTCTTGACAAAGTCATAAAGTTTTAGAGCTAACTTAGATCTGATCTTCAACTCAGCAGTTTCTGATCTAACTTTCATGTGTCAATTCATCATGATACTTTGTAAACTGTTGAGATTGAGATTGATTTGCTGAACGCTGTTTCTTTTTAAGATTCAATACTTTCTTTTGTAGTTTGATGATAGTTTCTTCTTGAGTATCTATTGTCATTTGATTGATCTTTAACTCATTAAGTCTCTTGATGTAATTGACTTGTAGATCAATTCATTGCTCATTGAGTTTCAAAATCATGTTTTGTTGATCTTTGAACTCGATCAGCATCTTGATGATTTCATCTGACTGATTGATAACTCATTGACGAAGTTGTTGATTCATGTTGATGTTTCATGAAATAATGACATTCTAAGATTTCGCTGAAGCATCAAAAGAAATAAGAAAAACTCGTTTACTAGCAATGCTTCTAAGCAGATGAGCTGTTCATGACTCAACTGATTCAGAGTCACATGTCATTATGAAAAAGATAAAAATAAATAAATAAATATAATTATGATAAGATTAAGTGAAGATAACATGAGACTTCATGAAGATCTGAAAGTTCTAAGAATAGTCTGACTCAAGAAGGTAGCAGATAGTGAAAAGACTCATTCGTCGCTCATTGTAAAGATCGCGATCGAAGCAATGATGAATCAACTAATGAATGTGAGCATGCTGAACTCATATCAAGAATGTGCATGCAAGTTATTTGAAAAGAACTGTCACATCACACAGTGCTTCAGATGTCACGAATTTGATCACATGACTAAGATCTGCAGAAAGAATCAGCGTTGCGAAAAATGCGCAGACAAGCATCACATAAAGAAGTGTGTGATGTCTTTGAATAAAAGACGTTGCATGAACTGCAACGAAAATCACGAATTCTGAAGACGCATCTGCTTCAAGTGATGACAGCAGATGAAACAAGCGTTTGAAATCTATAGAAATAGATCGTTCAGATACTCTGAGATGTCTAAATACAATTGCACACTCTTCTTGCTGTCTCTGAACTCTTTAGATTCAACGAACTCTTCAGGTTCAACGAATTCTTTCGATTTAACAAATCTCTTGAGCTCAGCAACAGTCATGCTGAAAACACGCAGTTAAATCACTGATGAATCAGCTTGACAGATAGTAGAAGTTAAGAAGAGACGAGTTGATCTTTTCTCTTGCGTGAGTAGTGACTCAAACAAGATGACATCTGAGCAGATTCAGAAACGTTCAATCAGAAAGCGAGAAAGATCATCAATGATCAAAAGCATACAAAGAGTCTTCTTATTGCAGAGTCAACAACAGCTACAAATAACTTTATGATAAAACAATCTTTTCTACAAATTCTACAGTACAACATCAGAAAATCATTAAGAATTCAAGAATCATTTTTAATTAACAGAGAAGTTCGCGAATTCAACATAGTAGCTATACAGAAGCAAGATTGCAACAACAACGACTTGCAATCATTTAGCTCAGCACACAACTTCTTTCACCTAGTGAAAAACTCGTCATCTCAATCAAGAACATGCATATATGTTAACAAACATCTAAGACTCAATCAATGAATAGTAGAAACAGTTGAGTCAGACATTTGCTCAATCAGAATATTAACTTGCAACACAGATGATGAAATGCAGATGCTAAGACTTTTAAATGTTTACAACTCATGCTCACTGTCTACTACATTCACAGAGAAATCTTTAATCATTTCTTGTTTGAATGAACTACTCAAGAATGACTGCAAACAACTGATTGTAGAAGATTTCAATCTACATCATTCTCATTGAGAAAGATGAAGATGCTTCACTCATCATACAATGACTGATACTCTACTAAACATCATTACAAATGCAAGACTGAAATTATTACTGAAATCAGACACTATTACTCGCGAAGCTCACAATCAATTTATAATGATTGATTTAGTCTTTAGCAGCGAGAAAATACAGTTCATGACACGCAAGTGCAAGATACGAATCAATCTGCATCAGAGATTAAATCATCTTTCGATCATCACAGAGCTATATCTACAAACAATCTTAGTGCAACTCTTGACTTGATGACTTTGAAAGAAAATGAATACAGAAGCATTGAGTGCTTATCTGCAAATACATCTATCTTTGAAACACTCTTTAGACGACAAGACTATGATGAATGACAGAGTGTGCAAGATTATCAAAGTGCTACAGAAAATCATTAAGAAATCTATCTTCTTGACAAAGTCATCAAATTGAGCAAGAGACTTTTGAAATCAAAGCTGCTTCAAAGTAGTAATAAAATCAAGATGACTGCGAATCATATGAAAAACGCAAAGCACATTAGAAGCGTGAAATGAATATTTGAAGCACAACGATCATAAAAACAAGATTATTTAACAAATGAAATGCATACACTTCAGAACACAAATGCATGAGCTGAGCAAAGTATTTAAATCGATATGATGCTTTGCAAAATGAGTTAGAATCGAAAGTCAACTATCTAAAAAGCTTTCTCAGTTTTCGTCACTGAAGTGAAGCGACATCAATCATATGATAACGATGTTTGAGAAAAAAATCAAGATACTGCAAGAAAAGTTCTTTTTCTCATCTTCTCAAGTGAATATCAGCGACATCACAGAATCATTCATATCTCTGACAGTCTCATTCAATTCACGCATCACAGAAAATGAAGTGAAGCAGACAATCAGATGAGTAAAAGCAAACAAAGCATCAAGCGCTTCAGATATTTCAAACAAAGCGCTTCAAGCGAGTCTTGCAGAACTGATCTCAGTACTGACGAGTTTATTCAACGCATGCATAACACACAAGTATCATTCAAAGCAGTTCAAAAAGACTCAAACAATAGTACTACGCAAATTAAAGAAAAGCGACTATATTGATTCAAAGACATATCAACTTATTGCTTTGCTTGATATCATGAGCAAAGTGCTGAAGTCGATCATGATCAAAAGACTGAGTGACATAGTTGAGACTCATCACATGCTATCAAATGCTCAAATGAAAGTGAGATGCAAGTGATTCGTGATCTCAACGTTAGATCTACTAGTAGATCAAGTTCACACAGTGTGAAGCTGTGAAATCAAATATGTGATTTTCATGCTAAGCTTAAACGTCGTTGAAGCATTTAATTGAGTCTCACACGTCAGACTTCTGCACACGCTGAAAATAAAAAGAACATCAAGCTACATAATCAAATGAACATGCAGCTTTCTAAAGAATCAAAAGACATCGCTAATATTTGATGAACAAATAAGTGATATGCGCAAGATAAACGCAGACATATCACAGAGATTTCTCATTTCATCGATTCTCTTTCTATTCTTCAACGCAAGTTTAATTGAAAAATGCGAAGCATTGAGAATTAAAATCGAAGTGCTTAACTTTGTAAACAATATTAACATTCTAGTCTACGACAGATTCACTGAAGAAATCTGCAGAACACTGAGCAAAGCACATGATGTCTGCGCGAAATGAGCTTGCACTCATGACGCAACGTTTGCATCAGAAAAGTACAAGCTTACGCATTTCACTAGAAAATTGAAGAGATTCAACATGATGACTAGCATATAAATAAAAAGCTCAGTTATCAAATCAAAATCAGATGTACAAGTTCTAAAAGTGCAACTGAACACAAAACTGCAATGAGATGCACATCTTCAACAAATAAAGACGAATCACGTCACAAGAATGTTGATACTTAGTTATTTCAAAGTCTTCACATGAGAAGCTATCTTCACAAAAGCGAGACAAGTATACTCAGCAGTAGTGAGATCAGAAATTGCATTTGAAGCGTCAGTTTGACATCAGCATGACAAGAAAGATAAATTGTTGAGCAAAGAATGCAAACTAGAAACACTTCAGAATCAGACTCTGTGTCACGTAGCAAAAGCATTTAAAAGAGTAAACATCGAAACTCTAAAGACAGAAACATACATGAGTTTGCTACATGTTCATCTGAACATGCTACAGAACAAGATTACACTATACAGTTGAGTCAATGATTGAACGCAAGAAATCAGACAAGCATGCAAACTAATACATGCTCATTTGACAAAAGTTAATCGCGTCATTTCTTGCTCACTCGTCATCAAGAAAATAGTACTTCTGAATGTCTTCATTCAAGAAGATGCAAAGATACAGTTGAGATGCAGATGATATATTCTCTTCTTCACAATGATTTCAACAAGCGATAGCATCGCAATAACACAGTATCACAAAGATCAATGAAATCAACGATGAGAAAAGTACAGAGAATGCGTCGCAAACATCAATGCAATCTCAGCACAAAGATTGCATCTGAGCAATAAGATGATAAAGATGCGTGATGATCTTCAGAAAGCAGAAAGCATTCTCACAATGCACATCAAAATCAAATGCATAGATCTGAATACTTATCTGCACTTTAGAAACGTTTCAGACATGAATAGCTTGCAATGCAACTGCAAATAAATTCATCAGACGACGAAGCATGTACTCATGCACTGCTTGAACTGATTGCATCTGCGATCAAGAATGCTACAAGATGCTGACTTCTTGAACTATTAAATAATCATCATCATCACGAAAAGTCTCAAAGCAGTAGCGAAGATGATGATGAAAACGAAGCTCTTGAAGCAATTTAAAGTGACTAGAACACTCATTCTTTAACATGCAATCAACGCGAACAAATTTGATACATAGTCTCAAAACTCACTATTTCAACTGCGTGAAGCAGTTATGTAGACTGCAAGTGATTTTCTACCTTAAAGAGTTTTGTTCACTCAATACAGATAACATAGAGTCTCTCATGAGTCGATTTAATCGATGTCACAAGAATGTATAAATTTATTATTATTATTATAAGATTAAGTGATTAATTTAATAAATTTGAGTAAATTTGAATGTATGTTTTGATGAAAGTAATTTAAAGAATTTCTTGCGAATTTTCTGAATAGAAGTAGATTATTTTGTATCATTTACATGTTGATAGTAGAATTGATGAGCATTTATCTAATGTTAGAGATCAGCATAAAGCGAGTCATATGAGTGTCATTTAACTAATAAATAAATGCTAAGAAAGTAAAGTATCTACAGAATAAAACTTGCAGCTTATATGTGTATTTCTGATCTTTGTGCTAAACTTGAAAGAATTGACGTCTTACACAGATGATGCAGAAACTCGATGACATCATCTTTAGCTTGAATGCTCACTAGACTCAATTAAAAGTAATCGAGATTGAGAATAAAGTTGAGAATAAATCAAAAATAAAGTCGAGAATAAATCGAGAATAGAATTGAGAATAGATTGAGAATAGAATCGAGATTATAATACTTTGCAAAATGAGTTAAAATTGAAAGTCAATTATTTAAAAAGCTTTCTCAGTTTTTATCATTGAAGTGAAGAAACATTGATCATATGATAATGATGTTCAAGAAAAAAATCGAGATACTGTGAGAAAAGTTCTTTTTCTCATCTTTTTAAGTGAATGTTAATAACATCACAAAGTTATTTATATTTCTGATAGTCTCATTTAATTCATGCATTATAAAAGATGAAGTGAAGCAGATAATTAAATAAGTAAAAGCAGACAAAGCATCAGACACTTCAAATATTTCAAACAAAATGTTTTAAGTAAGTTTCATAAAATTGATCTCAGTATTAATGAGTTTATTCAATGCATGCATGATACACAAGTATCATTTGAAGCAGTTCAAAAAATTCAGATAATAATATTATATAAATTGAAGAAAAGCAACTATATTGATTTGAAGATGTATTGACTCATTGCTTTGCTTAATATCATGAACAAAGCTTTGAAGTCAATTATGATTAAAAGACTGAGTAATATAACTGAGATTCATCACATGCTATTTAATGCTCAAATAAAGACAAGATGCAAATGATTCATGATTTCAGCATTAAATTTACTGATAAATCAAGTTTATATAGTATGAGATTGCAAAATCAAATACATAATGTTCATGCTAAGCTTAAACATCATTAAAGCATTTAATCAAGTTTCACACATCAGACTTTTATATATGTTGAAGATGAAAAGAATGTTAAGTTACATAATTGAATGAACATGCAGCTTTTTAAAAGATTGAAAGACTTCGTTAATATTCAATGAATAAATGAGCATTATATGCAAGATAAATGCAGACATATCTCAGAAATCTTTCAATTTTTTTTTTCTTTTTCTATTTTTTAACGCAAGTTTAATCAAAAAATGTAAAGCATTGAAAATAAAAGTTGAAATGCTTAACTTCATAAATGAATTTTTTTTTCTTACTCGATTCAACACTCATTATGAATCTATGCAAGATTCTATATATTGTAGCGAGCGCTGCGCTAGCGTAGCGCTCTTTTCATATTTACTATCGCTTTTTTCTGCGTTTTATACTGTAACTGTTTTCAATGCAAGAACTTTATAAGCTTGTTTCTTTTCTACTTTCTTTCTCTTTCATCTGATTCTTCAATGACATCACAGTCTGAAATTGATTCAATATGCTTGTTGAAAGTATCATTCAAATGATCACTGTCATCACGCTCATGATTTCTAGAAGCTTTCTCAAGTTCGTGATGTTCTCTTTGCATTGCATCATCTTTCATTCTACTTTTCATTTAAAACATGTTAATAAAATGTGCTTGATTGACATTTGATCTTTGTCATACTTGCATGTCATTGTAGCAATATCAAGTACTCATCTCTCATGTAGAAATTGATTGAAGTCAATTTTTCTCATGCATAGCTGCATCAACAATGCGCTGTGAGACTTTGCATGACTCTTATGCAATCACAGATGTCAATGTGTTATCTTTGATGTCAGATATTAAAAATGAGCTGCGTTGAATTTCTCTTTTCAGACTATTCTTCATGTTTATCTGATCTGTTTCTGTATGAGTGTCAATCTTATTATCACTTCAGTGCATTAATGCTCAGTCAGCAATAAAGACAAATCATATGCATCATCAGTCATTTTGTTCATCACTTCATTTTCGAGTATTTCTGCATGTCTCATCACTCAATGTAACTTCAGCGTGACTTCTCAAGATTAAATGCTCTCATGCGCAGTTTGAATTCATTGCAGACGTGTCTGATCTTTTGTTGATATCATAACTTTCACTGTTTTCAGAGAAGTCTGACTATCATTGTATACTTTGTATATCTTTTCATGACACTCTTAATTCACTGTCACTACGTTTGCAAGATGTTTCATCTTCATGACTAATTCTTTCAGCTCATCATGATGAGTGATGACTAAAGTCAATTTCTTCAGTCTTTTATTTAACTTTCAGTTTATTTTCATTGTGATTGCTGTAACATCATCTTTGCTATCACTATCATTTGAGTAAACTCTTTGCTTTGACGTGAATGTGTCAAGATTATGTTATCTTATTGATATTTTCTTGTTTGCAACTATAATTATCTTTGATGACTCTGATCAGAAAATTGCTGTGTAAAGATGACTTCAATTCATCTTCATCTGCTTGAGTATTTCTTTCATTCACTTTCGCTTCAGTTGTAAAGATGTTTTATGCAGCTTTGATTTTCAATCTTTTTTGAGTGTCAAGTTGTTGTGAATTCGACGCATTATCATCTCGATAACTTTGCTAAAATTCATGTTTATTATTGATCTTTGTATCAACTTTCATAAGTGAATATCTATCAATGTTGTATTTATTTTCATCTGTAGAATCTTTGTTGATATTGCATGATAAACATCAATAATTTGTCACAATGTTCTTTCTTGCATTGATTTCAGCTTAACGTTCAGACTCTTTTGATGATCTTTCACTCTTTGTGATGTATATCATATGATGACTTTGTGACTAAGCAGAAAGTGTGTCATTACGAAGTATATTTGCTTACTTGTCATTATTAATGAGTCTCAAGTAGACTTGATAATTGTCTGCATAATTTTTTGTTTAATCATTAGTTTTACTTCGACATGATGCATGTGAATTGCTCATCTCAGCTTGAAGTTCAGTTGAACTCTCAAGATTCTGATATTTAATTTCAAGTCAATCTGATGTTTTGTCAACTTTACATTAACTTTCATATTGAATCATTTAGAAGTTTTCATAAAGTGAATCAACTCATGCTTTGTCATCAAGAATTTGATATCATGTATTTTTAATCACTGTTCACATTTATCATAAATCTTACTAAGAACTTTGCAGTTGTATTTTATAAACTCTTTGTATGTTAAAATATTGATGTCATTCACGAAGTCTGTGAAGTTAATTCTCAGCTTGATGTCGTCACATGCTTTTAACAAGTTTGCATTGTAAAACAGATATAATATCAATGATAGTGAAGAGTCTTGTGATATATTGATGTTTACGCTGCATTTCATCATTATGTAATCATCAATTGTGATCATGATGCATCGATCTTTCAGAAAGTTCTTCACAAACTCAAGAAGCAGTCTAAAAACTTTTCTCTTCTTCATGTCATGTAAAAGTCTGCTGTGCATCACATTGTCAAATGCACTCTTCTCATTCAGATTCAGCAGTGAGACTACTCTTCTTCTCATGTCACTTCACACAGTATGTATCTTTTTTGTAATTAGTTGCAAAGTTGTATCTATTGATCTGTGCTTGCAAACTCTCATCTGAATGTTTGATATTGAGTTGCAAGCTTTTACAACATTTTACAGACATTCAAATACAATGAATTTCAGTATTTTGTCTAGTGTGTTGAGTAGCACAATTGATTTATATATCTTTGCATAAAAGTAATTTTTCTTGCCTGACTTTTGCATCATTATTGTGACTGCACTCTTGAACTAAGTTGACTGTATTCTCTTCTGTAAACATTTTTCAAAGAGAGAGTGTATTTATTTTGATGCATCATTAACTAGTCTGCGCATTATTCTATTTATGTATCTTATGTGTTTCAACATCTTGTCAGATGTTGCTTTGTAGATAACTCTTTTAATCTTATGATGCATCAGCAAAATGTCATCTTCAATCAAGAATGAGTACTTGAAGTTTATTGTGTTTAGCATGAAAATCTCTGAATATGATGAAAAGTGAGTCTGAAACATCATCTTCGCTTTATTCTGCGTTGTTATGATGATGTCAAAGCATTCTGACTTGATTAGAAAGAAAATTGTCACTTGAATCAATGTGTTTGCAATTGCATTTCTTGCTCATTTCGCAGTTTTGAACAGTCTTCTTGAGAATTGTTTAATGTTCTGCATAATTTCTCAATATTCACTGCGTTTCTATTTTCTGATGATCTTGCTCTTTTTATTACATGCTTGAATGTACTCTGCTCAGTTGTTAATGATTCAACAGCTTCTTCTCATTTGTTACATGCTTTTGATGATCTTTGTACACTTCTTCGTTCATTCTGCTTTGTGTTGAGATCGTGCCTAGAATTTAATCACACTGCAGCGAGATAGTGCGTAGCTGAATAGAATGTTTGATCAATAGAGATAGCTATAACTAGAATATTAAGAATACAGAAGAAATCAAAGAGAGTTTCGAGCTGTATCTATAGTAGAGCAAAACAAAGAGAACGAAGCAGGTTTGCTCAAGTATCGAAAGCGCTAGAATAGAGTGTTGAGGCTAGAGATTCAACATGAGTCAAAACTTCTAGAGCTTGTTGACTAGAAAATTCTATTCAATCTCGACACACTCGTAACACTTTGATCATTTCGTGTGATTTCGCTCAAAGAGTGAAAATCTCGATGATTTTCTTCAATGCATTCAGCAATTGCTTGATGTACTCATTTATGCATTGACATCTCATCTCATAATTCAACAGTGATTTCAACGTTTGTTCTTTCAAAATATTAATGAACTTCTCTTCATTCATTGTCTTTCAGTTGCAACGCGATTTTCACGTTAATTTTTTGCAGACTCTGAGATTTATAATTGTCTGTATTGACAGATGATTTGAGAAGTTTTTCATTTCTTCATTGATTTCACATCATATTAATTGATTCATAATGTCATCTGTCATGAAGATTAAATTTATTGTTATTTAAGATTCTTGATAATTTCTTGTAATTGTGTCTTGAGATAATGTTAGCAATGCATCGATGTTTGTGATCATTTTAATTAACTCATTCAACAATAAATGTTGTTTTGAATAGAATGATTCTTCTCATGTGAAGTGATGCAGATTGAAGTCTTTTACAAGAATGCTTTCTCTTGACATGTGTAGCATCTTTTCAATGTCTGAAAGATTTTCTTTTTCATGAATGATCTTATGATCTCTGAGTGATGAATTGTATGCTTCATGAATATGTATAGCTTTCTGAGTCATTTGTGCATCATCTGTTAATGTTTATAACATAATTGTATTTACATCTTTAAAGTGTCATGTTGAGTGTCAGATGTTGCTGTCGATTCTCTTGTTTATGTAGAAACAGATTCTATCTTCATTATTCTTCAGTGTGAAGTTAACAGTTGCTGAGCAGTATGCTTTGAAAATGTCATCAAATCATCAGAATTCTTGAAGAATCAAAATGTTATAATTCTTTATTTTTTTCTCATGTAATAATGTTATCATCATCTTGTTTCTGAACTTGTGAACGTTGTACTGTAGTATTCAAAGCTTCTTTTGCTGAAACATTAAAGTTCACATTTCAGACTGTTTAATGTTCTCTTGAGTGTTTGCAAAGTGCTTGCTTCACTTGTAAGATTCTCAACAGAAGATGACATTGACAACGATGTAATTAACATTGACTTTGATTCATTTGATCTTAACTTCTTGATCAAGTGATTCAGTATAGTGTTTTCTGATGTGATGACTGCGCTGAGCAGATGACTTTCATTCATTGAGCATCTCTGCTTTCTCTTCAAGTCATTGTTCATCAATGATTTCAAATTGATAAATGTTTCTGTGAATGTTTTTGATGTCGCTGTCTTGAGTTCTTTCTGCTCTCATATGACATGATATAAAGATTTGTGCTTTGTGACTCTCTTTATTCTTTCTTTTTCAGCTTGTCGTTTATGACATTGAGAGTCAAAAACTCTGTGTATGTTTCAGCATGCTTCACATTTTCACATGTTTTGAGTTTGTTTGTAAAAACAATGCTTCAAGCGATGATTCAGCATGCAGTAAATGCATTTCTGCTTGTTTTTGCACTCATACATCTTGTGATCATATTCTTGACACTTTAAACATTAATGCACTCTGCAGCTTAAGTTGTAAAACTGTGTGATCTTTATGTTAATCTCATGACATACTTTCTCATTAATCAGCTTGTTTATCATCTCAGCGCTGATTACGTGTATCATCAATGAGATGTATCTCTTCTGCTCACTCTTTTTTGTGAGTCACTCAATCTTCTTGATCATCATTTTTGAATGTATATCTTTATTGATCTTGATGAGCGTTCTCATCTCTTTCTTCTTTATGTTCTTAGACATTTCTTCGACTTTAATCTCATGTATCATTACTTCAAAACTGATCTCATGCAAATGTGCATTTAATGATATCTCTTTGATTCAAAAATCGTTTTTCTTCAATGTTTTTTTGCTGTTCTTCATCTTGACTTGAAATATCAGTAGTCTTGATTATCTCTTCATCATCTTTATGTTCTTGCGTGTTGACAATGTCTTGTTGATGTCAATTTCTCTTGCTCATCTCATTATGTTCTTCATTGTTGTTATCATGATTCTCTTTACTTCTTTTTCTTCTTTGATGAAAATCTTTACTTCAAATTTCTTACAATGATTTTGCACTGATGATGATATATTGATGTTAAACACAAGATGATTTTCAAATGATGTTATCAACTTCACGCTCACTCTCTTTGCTCAGCTGTCAACATGTTTTCTCTTCTTCATGAACTTTTTTTCAAGTTTGCTCATTATCTTTTTCAATCTCTTTAGCTGATTCTTCATGCATTGATTGACAGTCAACGCAGCGATGCGTTGACGCGTCAGCTTTTCTATCATCTCTGTTAAACTTTTCATTTTCTCTCAAAGCATCAGTTCATTGTTTCTACGTTTGTTAAGCTCATAGAGTACTTGCAGCTTATGTAATTTCTTCTGTATATCTTTTGTCTTGACTGAATTCTTCTGTGAGATAGTGATAATCACTTCTCATTCACTCATTAATGTCATATTGATGATGCTTCTCATCTGTTCTTGACAATTGAAATGAAGCGCAAGCATCATGTCAATGATGTGCTTTGTCTTTAGATAGTTTAAGTAATTCATTTTCATGATTCAAATTAAATTATGTTGTTGAGATGATAAAGCATGCTCAGAAGACTTATCTTTATTCAAAAGATTGAAAATGAAAATCTGTGATTATGCTCAAGTAATGTTGCATGTGTTGTTTCATAAATGACATTAACATTCTAGTTTATGACAAATTCATTGAAGAAATCTGCAGAATGCTGAGTAAAATATACAATATATGCATGAAATGAACTTGCATTCATGATGCAATGTTTACATCAGAAAAGTATGAATTTATGCATTTTACTAGAAAATTGAAGAGATTTGACATGATGATTAGCATACAGATAGAAAGCTCAGTCATTAAGTTAAAATCAGATGTGCAAGTTTTAAAAGTTCAATTGAACATGAAATTATGATGAAATGTGTATCTTCAATAAATAAAAGTGAGTCACGTCATAAAAATGCTGACACTTAATTATCTTGAAATCTTTACATGAAGAGCAATCTTCACAAAGATGAAATAAGTATATTCAGCAGTAATAAAATCAAAAATAGCATTTAAAGCATCAGTTTAATATTAGCATGACAAAGAAGAAAAACTGTTAAACAAAGAATACAAATTAAAAATACTTCAGAATCAAATTCTGTATCACGTAACAGAAGTGTTCAAAAGAGTAAGCATTGAAATTTTGAAAACAGAAATATACATAAGCTCATTACATGTTCATTTAAACATGTTATAAAACAAGATTATGCTACACAGTTGAATTAATGATTAAATGCAGAAGAGCAGATAAGCATGCAAATTAATGCATGTTCATCTAATGAAAGTTAATCACGTCATTTCTTACTTATTCATCATTAAGAAAATAATACTTCTAAATGTTTTTATTTGAGAAGATGCAAAGATACAATTGAGATGCAAATAATGCATTTTCTTCTTCACAATAATTTTAACAAGTGATAACATTGCAATAACGCAGTATCATAAAGATCAATGAAATCAATGATGAGAAAAATACAGAAAATGCGTTGCAAACATTAATGCAATCTCAGCACAAAGATTGCATTTGAGCAATAAGATGATAAAGATGTGTGATGATTTTCAGAAAGCAGAAAACATTTTCATAATGTATATTAAAATTGAATGCATAAAATTGAATATTTATCTGCACTTTAAAAATGTTTCAGACATGAATAGCTTGCAATGCAATTGCAAATAAAGTTATCAGATGATGAAGCATGTATTTGTGCATTGCTTGAACTGATCATATTTGCAATCAAGAATGTTACAAAATACTAACTTTTCAAATTATTGAATAATTATCATCATCATGAAAAATCTCAGAACAGTAGTGAAAATGATGATGAAAATAAAGCTCTTGAAGCAATTTAAAGTGATTAAAACATTCATTCTTTAACATGCAATCAACATGAACAAATTTGATACATAGTCTCAAAACTTATTGTTTCAACTGTGTAAAGCAATCATATAAACTGCAAGTGATTTTCTATCTCAGAGAGTTTTGTTCACTTAATACAAATAGCATAAAGTTTCTCATGAGTCAATCTAATTGATGTTATAAAAGTGTATGAATTTATTATTATTATTATTATTTATACAAGAAAACAATCACAACGCGCGTAAAACGAACTTTTGAAAAAAGCATTATAAACAAGAGAGAAAAGATTGAGTAGACGAATAAACGATGACGAATTGCATGAGCAGCAGTAATGCTGATGCAATGATGATTGCAAGCAGCGTTGACTCGTTGCAGAGAGACAGCGACGTGAAGTTTAAACACTCACGCAATGATGAGATGAAAGTTATCAGCATCATTGATTTACTAACACAGACATTAACGTTAGAGAAAAAGAAGAGCAAAGATTATTCATGAAAAGAAGTGATCTTAAAGCTGATTCAACGTCTTCGAAACGTCTCAGAAAGAAAGATTGAAAGTCAAAACATGTTCATCACGAAGAATGTATAAGAGTTGAAGACATTCGTTCAACTTCTTAATAAACAACTACAAACATAAGAAAATATGCATTTCACATTCAAAACATCATCATGAGTCAATGTAGCAAGAGAAGAAGCGACAACAGAGAAGCAGCAACTCAGAGATGATCTGTCATTGCTTCGTAAGAAACGCAAGATTCTAGTGAAAATAGTGAAGAGAAAGAAGATGAAAGAGATATAAAAGAGATCGATTGATCAAATCTTTTAAGAAATTGCAAACGTGTCAACGACGCAACAAAATCTAATAATGTCACTTCGCAAGCTTGAAAGCGAAGATATTGCACTTCACATGATGAGTTTGAAAGTTCAAGCAGCTTTAGAAAAGTTTCAGGCATGAGTGAAGAGAATTGCAAGCTCAGTGCACATAGTGTGTAAAAGCTTCGTAATACTAGCACATGATGTACACATCACATTGAACACAAGCAATCAGAAGATAATCATCAAAAGACTGATAAAGAACAACACAAGACTTCATGAAGATCTAAAGATGCTGAGAATAGCTTAACTTAAGAAGATAGTCGAAAGTGAAAAGACTCACTCATTGCTCATCATAAAGATCGCGATCAAAACAATGATGAATCGACTACTAAATGTAGACATGCTGAACTCATATCAAGAATGCTCATGCAAGTTGTTTGAAAAGAACTGTCGTATCACACAGTGCTATAAATGCTTCAATTTTGATCATATGACTAGATTCTGCAAAAACAAAGAGTGCTGCTTCAAATGCACAGACAAACATCACATTGAAAGATGCGTTGTGTCAATGAATAGAAAACGATGTGCAAACTGCAACGATAGTCACGAACTTTGAAGATGCTCATGTCTCAAGTGAAAACTACAGATAAAGCAATCAGAAGAAATCTTTTGAAACAGATCAATCAAATACTCTGAAGTGTTGAAAAACAATCACTCATTCTCTTCTTTCTTTCTGAACTTCTTGAGTTTAATGAACTTCATAAGTTCAATGAACTCATCAAGCTCAATGAACATCTTGACAATGACAAGCAGTCGAGACGTCAACGAGTCAACATGACAAGTGATAAAAGTCAAGAAAAGACGAGTGAATTGCTCTTCATGCGTGATTAATGATTCAGAAGACATGATGTCTGAACAGACACAGAAATGTCAAATCAGAAAATGCGAAAGACTCTTGATGATTAAAAGCATACAAAAAGCTGTCTCTGCACAGAGTCAACAACAGCTACAGATAACTCTATGATGAATCAAATCTTTCTGCGAATTCTACAATACAACATCAGAAAGTCATTAAAAATTCAGAAATTATTTCTGATAAACAGAGAAGTTCGTAAATTCAACATAATAGTCATTCAGAAACAAGGTTGCAACATCAATGTTTTGCAAATGTTTAGCTCAACTCACAACTTCTTTTATCTAGTGAGAGACTCATCATTTCAAGCAAGAACATGCATTTATATCAACAAGTGTCTAAAACTCGATCAATGAGTGATGAAAATCATTGAATCAAACATTTACTTAATCAAGCTACAAACTAGCAACTTGAAAGACAAGATACAGACGCTACGACTCATAAATGTTTACAATTCATGTTTGCTGTCTATCATCTTCATAGAAGAATCATTTACTATTTCTTGTCTGAACGAACTAATCAAAGATGACTGCAAACAACTAATTGTAGAAGATTTCAATCTGCATCACTCACACTGAGAAGACAGAAGATGCTTTACTCGTCACACAGCGACTGATGCTCTACTAGACATCATTATGAACGCAAGACTAAAGCTATTGCTTGAATCAGACACAATTACTAGAAAGACTCATAATCAGCTCACAACAATAAATCTAGCGTTTGACAGCGAGAAAATTCAATTCATGATACACAAATGCAAGATGAAAATTGATCTACATCAGAGATCTGATCATCTTTCGATTGTCACGAAGTTGTGTTTACGCACATCTTTCGTGCAGCTTACGACTCGTTGATTATGAAAGAAAATGAACACAGAAGCACTAAATGCTCATTTAAGAATACATCTTCTCGTCAATCATTTTCTCGATGACAAGACAGCAATAGATGACAGAGTAGCTGAAATCACTCATGCATTACAAGAGATTATCGAGAAGTCTACTTCTTAAGCAAAGTCGTTGATTCAAGCATGAGACTTTTGAAATCAGATCTGCTTGAAAGTCGTGACAAAATCATGATGACTACAAGTTGTATGAAAATCGCAAAATACTCTAGAGGTATGAAACGACTATCTGAGATACAACGATCACAAAAACAAGGTCATTAAAGAAATAAAACGTTCACATTTTAAATCACAGATGCATGAGCTGAGCAATGAATTAAAATCGATTTGATGCTTCGCAAAATGAGTCAGAATCGAAAGTCAGATACTTAAGAAACTTTCGCAGTTTTCGTCATTAAAGAGCAACGATTTCGATCACATAGCAGATTCATTCGAAGAAAAAACAGAGATGCTACGAAAGAAGTTCTTTTCATCATCATCTCAAGCAGACATCAATGACATTTCGAAATCATTTATATTGCTGACAGTGTCGTTCAATTCAGTCTTATCACAAGATGAGATGAGATAGACGATTCAACGAGTAAAAGTCGATAAAGTGTCAGACGCATTCGAAATTTCAAATAAAGCGCTTCAAGCAAGTCTAACAGAACTAACTTCGATACTAATCAATCTGTTCAATGCATGTGTAACTCATAAATATCATTCGAAGCAGTTCAAAAAAGCTCAAACAATAGTACTATGCAAATCAAAGAAGAGCAACTACATCAACTTGAAGACGTATTGATTCATTGCTCTGCTAGACATCATGAGTAAGACATTGAAATCAATCATGATTAAAAGATTAAGTGACATTGCTGAGACTCATCACATGCTTTTGAACGCTCAAATGAGAGTAAGACGCAAGCAATCTGTGATCTTAGCGCTGAATCTACTAGTAAATCAAGTACACGCAGTATGAAGCTGCAAAATCAAGTACGTAGTCTTCATGCTTAGTCTAGATATCACTGAGACGTTTGATCATGTTTTGCACACTAGACTTCTGCATACTCTGAAAATGAAAAGAACATTAAACTACATAGTCAAATGAACTCGCAGCTTTCTGAAAGACAGAGAGTCATCACTGACGTTTGATGAACAAATCAGCGCGATGCAATGAGTAAACGCTGATATATCACAGAAATTTCTCATATCATTGATTCTCTTTCTATTCTTTAACGCAAGCTTAATAAAAAAATGCAAAGCTCTAGAAATCAAAATTGAAGTGCTTGACTTCATAAATGACATCAATATTCTGATCTATGACAAAATCACAGAATCAATCTGCAAATCACTGAGTCGAGCACACAACGTTTGTGCAAAGTGAGTTCAAACTCATGATGCTACGTTCGCTTCAAAGAAATACAAACTTACACACTTCACTCGTAAGTCAAAAAGATTCAACATGACAGTCAATTTACACATAGAAAACTTGATAATAAAGTTGAAATTGAATGTACAAGTTCTTGAAGTGCAACTGAACATGAAACTACGATGAGATTCGCATCTTCGTCAAATAGAAGCAGATCACATCATCAAGATGCTGATGCTTAGTTGACTTGAGATCTTCATCTGAAAAACTACATTTGCAAAAGCAAGACAGATATACTCAGCAATGATAAGATTGAAAATGACATTTGAAGCATCAATATGACATCAACGCAATAAAGAAAAGAGATTGTTGAATACAAAATGAAGACTAAAAACTTTTCAAAATCAAGCGCTGCGTCATGTGATCAACGTCTTCAAAAAAGTGAACATCGAAATGCTGAAAGTCGAAATATATACATTCTCACTACATGTTCATTTGAACAAGCTACAGAATTAAGTCACACTACGCAGTTGAATCAACGACAGAACACAGAAAACTTGATGAGCATGCAAGATCATATGTGCTCATCTGATAAAAACTAATAGACTCATTTCTCGCTTTTTAATCTTCAAAAAAATGACGTTTTTGAACGTTTCAATTCACGAAGAGACAAAGATACAGTTTAAATGCAAACGACTCAATCTCTTAATGATGACTCAAATGAGTGAACGTGCAATTGCACAGTTTCACAAAAGTCAATGAGATCTTCGATGAGAAAACTACAAAAAACGCATTGCAGACATTAATGCATTTCTCGCTCAAAGGTTTCATTTATTCAAGAAGTCAGTAAAAATGCGTGATGATCTTCAGAAGGTTGAAAGCATTCTTACAACTTACATCAAAATTAAACGCATAAAGCTGAAAATCTATCTGCATTCAAGAAACGTGTCAAGCGCGAATAGTCTTTGATGCGACTGCGAATGAAATCATCAGACAGTTAAGCATATTCTGATGCACTGTTTGAATTGAATGCATCTTCGATTAAATATGCTACAAGATGTCAACTTCACGAACTATTGAGTCATCATCTCAATCACGAAGAGTCTCAAGACAACAGTGAGAATGATGATGAAAACAAAGCTGTTGAAGCAGTTTAAAGTGACAAGAACACTTATTCTTTAACATGCAATCATCGTGAACAAATTTGATACATAGTCTCAGTTTTATTGTCTTGACTGCATGTAGCAGTCGTATAGACAGCGAGCAATTTTCTACCTCAGAGAGTTTTGTTCACTCGACACACATAGCATAAAGTCTCTCATGAGTCGATTTAATCAATGTCACAAGAGTGTATGAATTTATTATTATTATTGTTATTATTATCTATACAACTGCTTTACGCAGTTAAAACAACAAGATTAAAACTATGTATCAAATTCGTTTACGTTGATTGCATGTTAAAGAATGAGTGTTCTAGTCACTTTAAATTGCTTCAGAAGCTTTATTTTCATCATCATTCTTGCTGCTACTCTGAAATCTTTCATGATCATGATGATTATTCAATAGTTTAAGAAGTTAATGTCATGTAACATTCTTGATTGCAGATGCATTCAGTTTAAGCAGTGCATAAATACATGCTTTGCTCTCTGATAACTTTGTTCGCAGTTGCATCATAAGTTATTCATGCTTGAAATGTTTCTCAAGTGCAAATAAATATTAAGATCTATGTATTTGATTCTGATGTAAGTTACGAAAGTGCTTTCAGCTTTCTGAAAATCATCATGCATCTTTACTGTCTTGTTAAATAAATGAGATCTTTGTGCTGAGATTGCATTGATGTTTGCAATGCATTTCTTGTATTTTTCTCATTGTTGCTCTCATTGATCTTTGTGATATAACATTATTGCAATGCTATTACTTATTGAAATCATCATAAAGAAATTGAATCATTTGCATTTAAACTACATTCTTGCATCTTTTTGAATAAATGTGTTCAGAAGCACTATTTTCTTGATGACAGAAAAGTAAGAAATGAGATAATTAATTCTCATCAGTTGAATGTATATAAATTCATATGCTCATTTAATCTCTTGCGTTCTGTCATTGACTTGACTGCGTAATGTGACTTTATTCTGCAGCATGTTCAAATGAACATGCAGCAAACTTATGTACATTTCAATCTTTAGCGTTTCAATGCTTATTCTTTTGAATGCTTTTACAACATAACGTAGAATCTGATTCTACAGAGTTTCTAGTCTGCATTTCTTGTCTGACAGTTCTTTCTCTTTATCATGCTGATATCAAACTGATGCTTTGAATGCAATTTCTGATCTCATTACAGTTTAGTACACTTGTCTTACTTTTGTGAAGATTATCTTTCATGTAAAGACTTTTAAACAACTAAGCGTAAGCATTCTTGTGACGTGACTCACTTCTATCTATCAAAAATACGCGTCTCATTGCAGTTTCATATTCAGTTGAACTTTTAGAACTTACACGTCTGACTTTGACTTAATCACTGAGCTTTTTATTTATATGCTAGTCATCATGTTGAATTTTCTTAATTTTCTAGTGAAATGTGTGAACTCATATTTTTCTAATGCAAACGTTGTGTCATGAGTTCAAGCTCACTTTGCACAGATGTTATGTATCTTGCTCAGTGTTTTGCAGATTTCTTCAATGAATCTGTCATATGCTAGAATGTTGATGTCATTTACGAAGTCAAGCACTTCAATTTTGATTTTCAATGCTTTGCATTTTTCAATTAAACTTATGTTGAAAAATAGAAAGAAAATTAATGAAATGAAAGATTTTTGAGATATGTTTGCATTTATCTTATGCATAGTGCTCATTTGCTCATTGAATATCAATGATGTCTCTCTGTTCTTTAGAAAGCTGCATGCTCATTTGACTATGTAGCTTGACATTCTTCTCATTTTCAGCATATGCAGCAGTCTGATGTGCAAGACTTAATCAAATGCTTCAATAATGTTTAAACTTAGCATGAAGATCACATACTTAATCTTGCAATCTTACATGATGTGAACTTAATTTACTAGTAAATTTAATGTCAAGATCATGAATTGCTTGCATCTCGCTCTCATTTGAGCATTTGAAAGCATGTGATGAATCTTAGTTATATCATTCAATCTTTTGATCATAATTGATTTTAAAGCTTTGCTCATGATATCAAGCAAAGCAATGAGTTGATATGTTTTCAAGTCGATGTAATCACTTTTTTTAAATTTACATAGCACTATTGTTTAAGCTTTTTTGAACTGCTTCAAGTGATATTTGTGTATCACGCATGCGTTGAATAAACTCATCAGCACTGAGATCAATTCTGTGAGATCTGCTTGAAGTGCTTTGTTTAAGATTTCAGAAACATTTGATGCTTTGTTCACTTTTACTCATCTGATTGCTCACTTCATCTCATTCTTTGAAATGCATGAATTTAATGATACTGTCAAAGATATGAATAAATCTGAAATGTTGTTAACATTTGTTTGTGAGAATGAAGAGAAGAATTTTTCTTGCAGCATCTCGATTTTTTCTTCAAATGTTGTTATCATGTAATCAGTATCATTTTGTTTCAATGACGAAAACTGAGAAAGCTTTTTAAATAACTGACTTTCAATTTTAACTTATTTTGCAAAGCATCATATTGATTTCGATGCGTTGCTTAGCTCATGCATTTATGATTTGAAGTGTATGCATTTTGTTTGTCTGATGATCTTGTTTTTGTGATCATTATGTTTCAAATATTCATTTCATGTTTCTAATGTATCTTGCATTTTTCATATGATTTGCAGTTATCTTGATTTCATTACTACTTTAAAGCAGCTCTGATTTCAGAAGTCTTTTGCTTAATTTAACAGTTTTGTTCAGAAAGTAGACTTCTCAATGATCTCTTGTAGTACTTTGATGATTTCTGTTGCTCTGTCATTCATCTCAGCTTTGCTGTTCAGAAAGTGATCTGACAAAAAATGTATTTGCAGATAAACACTCAGTGCTTCTGTGTTCATTTTTTTTTCAAAGTCAACAAGTTGAAAACTGCACTGAGATTATTTGTAGATTTAGCTCTGTGACAATTGAAAAATGTTACGAGTGTATCAAGGCTGATAAGGCTGAACAAGGCTGACTAGCCAAGATCTGGCTCAGGTTTGACTCAGATATGACTCAATCTCTTTTTCTTTCTCAACACTCTTTTCTTTCATCAACATCTTGTTCATCTACATCATATTCTTTTCATGTCACAAACACATTTCTTTCGAGTCTAGCGCAGTCTCTGAACATTACATAAATAGAAGCTTTTGTATCAATCTTCTTCTGTATTCTTAATATTCAGTTATAACTATCTTTAAAGATCAAGCACTATCAATTCTGATCTTCATTGATTGTATCATCTAAACACGATTCTGACATTATATTAAGAATTCGTTAATCACACGATACTGATCTCATTACTCATTTAACATACTCGTCTAGACGAAATGAGTTTAAAGAAATTCATTTATCTGATGATCAACAACAATCAAAAGATAGAACAACACTAGAGAATTGAATAGAATCAACAGCGAGACTGTTTGAATTGCTAGACTACTTATCACTCATTAAGTATGCAAAGTTCACTCGATTACAAGAATCACGATAAAGAATCTTCGTAAATTGCTTAAGAATCAAATCGATTGATAGATTCAATGATAAAGAATCTTCGTTGTTTGCTAGAAAATCAAACAAACAAATCTCATCTTCTTTGTTGAAGATTAAACATTATCTCATACGTCTTTCTTTTTCAATCGTCAAGCATCGTCATTCATTCAACTCTCTTTCAAACAAATCTCATCATGTTTAGTCATTCGTTTACTGAAGAGTGTTCTGAAGAATTTCAAAATCATTTCTCTCAAATCTCTGATGCTGATTCATCGAAATCACGAACGAAATCATCAAGTGCTGCGTCATTCATTCATGAAGATGATGAATCATTCGCTGAAACAATAATACTTCTTGTGTTCTACGAAATTTGAAAGACTTGAAGTCTAGTTCTTGATGAAGAAACAGATCAACTTTACGAGTTAAATAAACAACAAGAAGACGAAATCAAAGAGTTGAAGACTAGACTTCAAGCTAAAGAAAACACTTCTTCTGATTTCATCTACTTTGAGCGTTCTAGATCTCAAAAAATACCTGATTCTTCGCTGTTTACTGATGAAAAGAACTCTACTTGAAAGAATTGATACGAAAAAATTCAGAATAAACTAGAGATCAATGTCGATCTTGTTATGATTCTAGCCTTCGTCTATTCTTCAACTAGCCTTCGCCTGATTTCATTCTAATCGAGTCTAGCAAGAATCTGATTTAGAAATGATGTCATTGAGTCTCTGCATCATATGTGTAAGACGTCAACTCAATCAAGTCTAGCACAGAGCTGAGAAATACACATATAAGAATTGAGTTCTTTTCTGTAGATACTTTTCTTTCTTAGCATTTATCTATTAGTTAAATGACATCTTTATGACTCGCTCTAGATCAATCTCTAACAGTAGATAAATGCTAATCAACTACTCTGTTATCAACGTGTAGACGATACGAAATAATCTACTTCGTTCATTCAGAAAATTCGCAAGAAATTCTTCAAATTACTTTCATCAAAACACATCTTCAAATTTACTCAAATTTATCAAACCAATCACTCAATCTTATCATAATTTATTTATCTTTATCTTCAATCTTTCACAATGACACGCGACTCTGAATCAGTTGAGTCATGAACAACTCATCTGCTTAAAAGCACTGTTAGTAAACGAGTTTTTCTTATTTCTGTCAATGCTTCAGCGAGATCTCAGAACGCTGATATTTCATGAAACATCAAGACAGAAGAACAGCTTTGTCAATGAGTTCACAATCAGTCAAATGAGATCATCAAGATGTTGAACGAGCTTAAATCTCAACGAGACATGACTTTGAAACTCAACGAGCAGTGAATCATTGTTCAAGTTAAACATGACAAGAGATTGAATCAACTAGAGATCAAACTGATGATCATAGACACTTTAGAAGAGATAAACAAACATTATCAAAAGAAGATGTTGAATCTCAAGAATAAACTCAAAGAAGTATTGCATTCAGCGAATCAGCTTCGATCTTGTCAGTCTACTGAATCTCAAGTTTCTACGAAATCTTTACCTCGTCAATCTATCAAGAATCATACTCGATGTAAGTCATTTACTTTATTCAATAATGATCATCACAAGTCTTTCAAGTTTTTGAACTCATCTGTATTCATCGACGAAGATGAATCAACATGAAATAACTGAAGAATCAAGATGAACGACAAGCTTCAGACAAATGTTGATCACTTCAATAATGAAAATATCTGTATTGTTTATGTAATATCTAGACTAGAAGATGATGCTGCTGAGCACATCTTCGCTCGACATTGACATGATGCTTTGCATTCATACATCTTGATCGACAAGCTATTTAAGCATCTGAAAGAAATATATGATGAACTGAATAGAAATCAAAAGTGTCGTCGCAAGTACAATGCTCTGAAACAAGCAGACAAGTCTTTCAATGTCTTCTACTTCAACTTTATGAAGCTATTCAGCTATCTCGATTATGACAATTGCATTCTAATGAACGATCTTCAGAATAAAATCAATAATTGCTTGCAGAACGCTCTATCAGTCTGTTCAAAGAACTTTACTTCGCTCACTCGCTTAAGAATCTTTCTTCAGAATGTAAATAATAAACAGCGAGTCAACTATCAGCTACGCAGCGAACGTTGCACTGTCATCGTCATTATCATCATCAAAGTCACGATTGTATCTGATAAATGCGTTGCTACTTCATTGTCAGTAACGACTTTGATAATCAATTATGTTAAATCTATCATCTTCTTTATCTCTGAGTCAGCAAAATCATCTATCATCTGCTATACTTGCAAGACTTCGAGTCACTTGTCAAAGAACTGCTCTCAGAACAAGATCAACACTTCTGCTTCTTAAGCTTTTACTCTTTGTTTACATGAAATCATCATTTCGAAGAATAAAGAGAATGAGAAAATGTCTTTTGAGAATAGTGAGGCAAAAAACTAAAGACTTTCATCAAAGACGTGATGAAAAATGTGTTAATTTCTTCAACAATAAGCATGTCAGATGACTTTTTTGCTTCTGAATCTTTGACTACTGAATGTGTACTTTCTAGCAATGAAATTAGTTACTCATTGAAGTCATTGATTGACATCGAAGCTGCTGACTATTCATTCATTGATGAAGTGATCACGCAGATTGTTTGTGATCAGTTGCAAATCAAGTCTCTGACTTTGATCAAAGCGAAGTCAATTCGAGAATTTGACGATCATTATGCTAAAAAACTCATTACTCATGTCATTTATTCAAACCTGACTGTTCAAGATCATACAATTGACACAGCTTCTATGTTGATCACTCGATTAAATCAACATCAAATGATTCTTGAAAAAACATGAATGAACAAAATCAATCTAGTAATTGATATGCAAATCAATTTTCTTCGATTTTCGAATTTCACTCTCAATTTGAAATCAATTGTTCTACTCACAAATAACAAGACAATCACGAAGCAAAAGAGTTTGACTTCTACTCATATACTGAAAAGATCTTTCACTATCTCTCAATTCAGTCTGAAATCACTCTCTTTCAGTCAGTTTAATGAGAAGTCAGTTAAACTAATTGAACAGTTAAAATCGTGTGACGCGACTTTAACTAGCGTCGAAATCTTTAAATCAACGTCAGGTTCAACAAACATAGCAATGATAGAGATAGCGACATATAGAATGTTAGTCAAATGATCAGACATCAAGATCTTTGCTGTTATCATCTTGAAAATCGATCAACTCATAACTACAGCTGAGAATAAGCTCAAAGAAGTGAATCTACATGAGCTTTCACACGTCAAGACTTTCAAGCAAGTCAAGATCAAGCTTTTCTCTGAATATCATGACTATTTAGATGTCTTTGATCGAGCAATGATCGATCAGCTATCATCTCATTGTATCTATGATCACAAGATTGAGTTGATCAACAAGAAAACACTCTTACGAAGCAGACTATATCAAATGTTTGATCACAAGCTTCAGAAGGTAAAGAAGTATTTGATTGAACATCTGAACAAAGAGTTCATTTTCTTCAGCTTTGCATCATACGTCTCGCTCATCTTGTTCGCTGAAAAGAAAGACGAAAGTCTGCGTTTCTGCGTCAACTACAGAAAGCTTAATGCTTTGATTAAACGAAATCACTACTCTTTGCCCTTGATAAACGAGATTCTCGCTCGTATACAAGAAAGCAAATACCTGACTCGATTGAACATCATTGTCATGTTCAATAAACTGCAAATGCACTCAGATAGCGAAAATCTGACTATCTTTATCACCTTCTTCGACTCATACAAATATCATGTAATGCTCTTTGAATTAATCAACAAATTGACATTCTATCAACATTATATAAACGACGTGCTGTTTGAATATCTTCATCAGTTTTGTCAGATCTATCTAGATGACATTATCATCTACAGCAAAATCTTGAAGAAACACAAGCAACATGTACAATTGATTTTAAATAGACTACAAGAAGCTGATCTACAGATAGACATTGATAAATGCAAGTTTCATGTTCAGAAAATCATCTTTTTAGAACTTTTGATGTCAATCAAGAGACTTAAGATGAATTCACGAAAGATACAAGCAGTAGTTGATTGATCTACACTCAATAATCTCACTCAAATGCAGTTCTTCATTGACTTCTGCAATTTTTATCAACGCTTCATCAAGAACTTTTCGAAGATTGTTCATTTAATGATTCAACTCACTCAAAAGAAAATCATATTTGAATGAAACAAAGTCTGTCAAACTGCATTCAACCACATGAAGAGATGTATGACTGAGACTTCTATACTTCGTCACTTTGATCAGACTCGCGATTTCATTCTTGAAATTAACTCATTCAACTACGTCAACGATGAAGTTCTGTCTCAATATGATGACGAAGATGTTTTACATTTGATTGTCTTCTATAGCAAGAACATGTCTTCTGCTGAATGCAACTACGAGATATACAATAAGAAACTGCTGATCATCATTCAAGCTTTTGAACACTGATGACTTGAACTGAAGCTGATTGACATTTCTATCAAGATGTTCATCGATCATCAAGCACTCATCTTATTGATGAAAGACAAGAAGCTGAGTCAACAACAGATGCATTGAGTTCAGAAGCTAACTGACTTCAACTTCAAGATAATGTATCGATCTGACAAACAGAACATTAAAATCGATGCATTAACTCGTCAAGCTGACTTCGTGCCTAGAGATTTCGACGATGAATGCATTCAATATCAAAGAACTACTATTTTGACTTTGAATTGAATGAAAATTGCTGATCTAGAGAAAAACATCAGTGAATCAATCTATAAGCAGATTCTTGAGACTAATGAAATCGACGAGAATTGTATTCTACTTCGCGAAGCAATAGCAAGAGACGAGACACAATATGAAGATATCAAATTGAAGAATTATCGAATTCAGAATGAAATTTTGTATCATGATAGTCAGCTATGAATTTCGTTCAACGAGCTGCTACAAATGAACCTGATTCGTGAGATGCATGATCAATCATCAGTTGATCATTCTGATATTCTTAGAACTGTAAGAATCATAAAGCGAAATTACTATTGATTTTCTATGCGAAAAACGATAGATTAATATATTTGAAACTGCTACGTATGTCAACATTCAAAAACATCAAGAAATAAATTAAACGACTTGCTTCAATCTTTATTTATATCTGAACAGCAATGACAGAACATAGTCATGAACTTTATTATCAACCTACCTGATTCGTACGACTACAACGTTATTCTGACTGTCATTTGCAGATTGTTGAAAGAAAGGCATTATATTTCTTGCATCATTGATGATAAAGATATCACGGTTGAAAAGACAGCTGAAATGTTGCTTTAATGAGTATATTAAACTCACGATCTATCAAGCTTCATTGTATTCGATTGAGATTCTCAGTTCATCTTCATTCTTTGAAGTTTCTTTGCAAATGACTGAGCATTTCTTTTCAATTGTTCATCGTCTATCACTTTCAGATCGACGATCAAAGCGAACGAGTCAATCAGAACATCAAGCGATATCTTTGATTCTTCTGTTCATATATGCAGAACGACTGATTTAAGTGACTATCAATGATTGAGTTTGTTGACAATAACATCTTGTCATCAGTCATCTTCTTGACTTTCTTCTTCATGAACAAGAACTTTCATTCTCATATGAGCTTCGACCCTGACATCATCGAGTATGAAAGCACTCGCGAACGCTTGCAGATCGATCAAGTCAAGAATATATCTGAACAAATGAACAAAACATTAATCTTCGTGTGTGAAGCTCTGATCAAAACATGAAAACAAATAATGAATCAAGCTAATAAGCATAGAAAAAAGATTAATTACAAGATTGAATCAAAGATGTTTCTGAATGAACAAAACATTGTTACAGCGAGACTCTTCAAAAAATTGAATGACAAGATGCTCAATTCATTCAAGGTCAAAGACTCTGTTGACTTCTTCTATAAATTGAAACTATCAAACATCATGCATATATATGATGTATTTCATTCAGAGCTTCTTCATTCTGCAGTCAATGATTCTCTGTCTGATCAGAAGAATGAACTCTCAAGATCAATAGTGATAAACGATGAAGATGAATGAAAAATTAACGATATATTGAACTTTCGATGATATCAAAGATGACTTCAATATTGAGTCAAATGAAAGAGCTATGACAACAATCTCAACTGATATAATGCTAACGACGACGAATTTATGAACGCTCAAGAGATGATTGACAACTTTCATATCAAATATTTAAGAAAAGCGCACTAAGAAACAACATTCATGCAAACATGAATAGTCAAGAAAGAAGAGTAATGTTATGATTCTAGCCTTCGTCTATTCTTCAACTAGTCTTTGCCTGATTTCATTCTAATCGAGTCTAGCAAGAATCTGATCTAGAAATGATGTCATTGAGTCTCTGCATCATATGTGTAAGACGTCAACTCAATCGAGTCTAGCACAGAGCTGAGAAACACACATATAAGAATCGAGTTCTTTTCTGTAGATACTTTTCTTTCTTAGCATTTATTTATTAGTTAAATGACATCTCTATGACTCGCTCTAGATCGATCTCTAACAGATCTCTTTTCTAATGAACGAGTCAAATTGAGCTATATACATTCTAGATTATTCAATGACGCAGCTGAGATCACTCAAGCTAGACGCGAACATGACTGTGTCAATCTTTATAGAATTGTTGAAAGAGCTAGCTCAGTTGTTTGATGATTCGAATAAGAAAGTCAACTTTCGTAGAAAATACTACAACTTGGTTCAAGAATTCAAGAAATTCAGTGAATTTTATACTCAGTTTCAACGTCTATCTTTCTATCTAGACTATCACGAAAAGCAACTGATCATTGATCTGAAAGATAAAATCAACTCTCATCTTCGATTCATTTGAGTAGATCAACTAGTTCAATCTGATTCTTTAAAAGAAATTCGTTTCTACCTGATTCATTTAAATAATGATCAGCAAGTCATTTGAGAGATCAAGAAAAAGCTCAAACGCGTTGATGATCTTTCAAAGACTATCTTTCATAAAGCGACTGTTGTCACTCAGTCAGTCAATCATTCAAAGTCTGATCAGTCAAAGTCGCGCGACGCGATTTTAACTAACGTCAAAGAAGCAGACATTTCATTTGAAAGCTGTTTTGTATGTCATAAATCAGATCATAGCTTTAAAAAGTGTCTTGATCGATCTACTAAAATCAATGCAGTGAACAATGAATATAATCGCTTCAATTTCAATTCGAATTTCGATTCAAAAAACTAGTCATCTCTTCAAAAGTCATCAAAGAGATAGAAATTATATCTTTGTGCAAACTAGTCAAAATTCTATTGAAAGAAAATTACTTTGAAAAGTTGTTTTTAATTGACACTCATCTCATCTCTCAGAATTGATCTTTCAGCCTTCGTCTTCTAATAGACAGTGATTCAATTGTCTACATGATTATACATTTTAATTTAGTTGATAAAGTATGCAAGAAACTGGAAATTCAATTTATATCACTGACAAAAGAAAAGCTAATAAGAGATTATGACGGAAAGATATCTAAGAAGATCATCACTCATAAAATTCTACTCAATCTCATCATCAAAAGTCATAAGAAATTAACTGTATCAATGTTGATAGCTGATATTGATCATCATGAAGTCATATTGAGTAAGTTCTGAATGAACAAAAACGAAATATTACTGAATATGTGAAATGACGTCATTGTTTTTCCGAATCAATTGAATACTTCTATTTCGATTTTTTCAATCTCTCTCAATTCAAAGCATTCAAGTTGATCGCGATCATCTTCGCTTTCTTCAATCATTCAGACTAAGATCTCTATGATGCTCAAACGACTCATTTCAATCACTGCTCAGAAAAAGTCATTCTCGATTTGAAGCATAGACACAGCTTCGTTCAAAACACTGTTGAATCATTCAAAGAAGAACAAGATGAAAGTCTTTGCTCTATTCATGATGAACATCAATAGAAAAATCACGTACAATACTTAGTGCGATTTGAACGCTTTAAACGTCTCTTCAATCGATGAAACTACTCAGAATTCAAAAAATATTAAAGCGAAGCTGTCATCAAAATATCATGAGTTTCTAGATGTTTTTGATCGAGCTCAATTGAATAAACTATTCTCTCATCGCTTCTACGATCATAAAATCGAGCTCATCAGTGATTCAACGTCTTCTTGCTGTCGAGTTTATCAAATGTTTTCTGTCAAACTTCTGAAAGTAAAGAAGTACTTAAACGAGAATCTGTCAAAGAAATTCATCACTTCTAGTCAGACTCTCTATTTCTTTCCCGTTCTATTCGCTCTCAAAGCAAATGAAGATCTTCGATTCTGCGTGAACTATTGAAAGCTAAATGTCATTTTTAAAAGAAATAGATATTCTCTATTGCTGATAGACGAGATCATTGGTAAAATAGTGAGTTGCAAGCATCTGACTAGATTGAACATCATATCAGCGTTCAACAAACTTCAAATGCATCTCGATAACGAGAATTACACCACTTTTATCACTGCTTTAGAAGCATATAAATACAAGATGCTATCATTCAAACTGACTAATGAATTGATCTTCTTTCAGCAATATATGAATGACATTCTATGAGACTTTCTGAACGAGTTTTGCCAAGTCTATCTAGATGACATTCTCATCTATAGCAAAATGAGAAAGAAACATAAAGATCACGTCAAACTAGTATTGAGTCGACTACGCGAAGCTGAACTGCAAATGAATATTCGAAAGTATGAATTCAATGTAGAAGAGACTGTCTTTCTAAAAGTCATCGTATCAGAACTAAATCTTCGTATGAATCTCAGCAAAGTGACAGTCATAGTCAGCTGAATCACTTCAATCAATCTAAAAGAAATTCAGAACTTCGTGAAATTTGTTAACTTCTATCGTCGTTTCATTAAAAACTTCTCGAAGCTAGTTAAATCATTCATTCAGCTGACTAGAAAGAACACGTCTTTTGTTTGAAACGAGATCTGTGTTCAAGTCTTTGACAATCTAAAGAAACAAGTCAGCTCGATCTCAGTACTTCGTCACTTTGACCTTAAACGACAAGCTATTCTGAAGATCAATGCTTCGAACTATGTAAAAGGTGAAATACTATCTCAGTATGATGACAAGAAAGTTCTTCATTCGATGATCTTCTACAGCAAAAGCATGATTCTCGCTGAAATCAATTATCACATTTATGACAAGAAATTGCTAGTCATTATTCGATGCTTCAAACACTGACAACTTGAGCTAAAATGCACTGAACTACTCATTTAAATGTTCATCTATCATCAGACTTTGAAGATCTTCATGAAAAACAAACAGTTGAGTTGACAACAAGTCAACTATCTGAACATTCTATCGAAGTTCAACTTTCAGATCATCTTTAAATTAGACAAAATGAACACTAAAGTTGATGCTTTAATCAGAATGTCTTTAATGAACATCTCTGAATCAGCTCAGCGTCTTGAAGATCATTTTCAGACTATTTTAACTCTTGATAGAGTTGATGTTCTATCTATTGAATCGAAAGCAAATCTCTATCAATGAGTATGAATGATCAATCAAACAGATGAGCTTTGCAGCGAATATAAACAAGCTATGAAAGAAAACAAGCTCAAATTTCATATCACTAAACTGAAGAACTGCAAGATCATTGACGACGTTCTATTTAGAAAAGATCTACTGTAAGTCTCTGAGAACATGCACACGAAATTACTACAAGAAGTGCATGATCAATCTTCAATCTCTCACTTCAACAATAAATGAATCATCAATCTAGTTCAGCGTTTCTACTATTGATCAGATCATTGAGCTACTATTCAACAATACATTCGAAACTGTCATGCTTGTCAGCGAAGCAAAGTCTCTAGAAATAGCATCAATGAACTTCATCATTCTCTCTCGATTTCACAGAAACGCTGAAAAGATATAACTATGAACTTCATCACTGAACTATTTCTATCAGAAGACTATAACGTTATTTGCACAATCATATGTCGTCTTATTAAAGAACGTCACTATGTTTTCTGTCATTGAGAAGACGATGACATCTCAGTCAAAGAAACGGTTTGAATCATGCTATGAAACGTCTATTGACTGCATGATTTACTCAGTTCTATTGTTTTGAACAGAGACTCTCAATTCATATTAACTATGTGAAAAAGTCTTTGCAAGCGACTGAGAATTACAGCTAGTTTATTCACAGTCTATCATTCTGAGATTGATGATCAATCGAAACGAGTCAATCAAGACATTGAACGCGAACTTAGAATCTACTGCAATTACATGCAAGATGATTGAGTTAAATAAATATCTATGATGAAATTCAGCGACAATTCAAATATCTTCTTGATCACTTCAAGAATTCTCTTCTACTTCAATAAAGAATTTCATTCTCGAATGAGTTTCGATTCAGATACAATGAACTACGAAACAACTCATGAACGACTTGAAGCTAGAAAAGCAAATGATATTGTCATTTAAATGAAAGAGCTACTGAACTTCGACCGTTAACAATTGAAAAAGACGAAGCTGATCATCAAAGTTCAGATCAATAAACATAGATGAAACGTCACATATGAAGTAAATGACTGAATTTGACTATCTTTCAGAAATGTCAAGACAACAAGACTCTGCAAAGATTTGAAAGATAAACAGCTAGATCTTTATCAAATCACTGTCAAAGTGAGTATCTTCTATCATCTTCATTTATCAGTCAGCATTTGCATTTGCATTTGATGTTCAGCTCAAAGCTACTGCGATTGTATTCAGAAGACTTTCTATCAGAACAGCATTCAGAATCACTCAGATCAATCACTATTGAAGATGATGAACATTAAGAAATAGATGATATATTGAACTTCAGACGCTATCAAGAATGAATACAGTACAAAGTCAAATGAACAAATCTAGATAAAGATGATGAATGATACTATGTTGATAAAGGAAAATTCGATGGCTCAAAGAAAGTTTTGAACGAATTTCATAAGTTATATTCAAACAAATCGCGCTAAATATCGAAATAACTATCAACAAAAGTGAGCAAATGAACTACATTCATGCAAACATGAATTTTCGAAGAAAAGAGTAATGTTATGAGCGTATCAAGGCTGATAAGACTGAACAAGACTGACTAGTCAAGATCTGACTCAGGTTTGACTCAGATATGACTCAATCTCTTTTTCTTTCTCAACACTCTTTTCTTTCATCAACATCTTGTTCATTTACATCACATTCTTTTCATGTCACAAACACATTTCTTTCGAGCCTAGCGCAGTCTCTGAACATTACATAAATAGAAGCTTTTGTATCAATTTTCTTCTGTATTCTTAATATTCAGTTATAGCTATTTCTAAAGATCAAGCACTATCAACTCTGATCTTTATTGATTGTATCATTTAGACACGATTCTAACAAAAGATAATCTGATTTCTGATGTAAATCAATTCGTACTTTGCATTTGCATGTCATAAACTGTATTTTCTCGCTGCTAAAGACTAAATTTATCATTGTAAACTGATTATGAATTTTGCAAATGATTATGTCTGATTTCAGCAGTAGTTTCAGTCTTGCATTTGTAATGATGTTTAGTAAAGTATCAATCATCATATGTTGAGTGAAGCATCTTTGCTTCTCTCAATGTGAATGATGTAAATTGAAGTTTTCTACAACTAGTTGTTTGCAGTCATTCTTGAGTAGTTCATTCAAGCGAGAAATAGTTGAAAGTTTCTTTGTGAATGTAATGAATAATGAATTCAAATTGTAAACGTTTAGAAGTTTTAATGTCTGCGTTTCATCATCTGTGTTGCGAGTTAATATTCTGATTAAGCAGATGTCTGACTCAACTAGATTGACTGCATCAAGTCGAGTACTCGACTCAAAAAGTATCAAGTTGAGTTGAAATTTTTTTGAAAAAGTGTTGAGTTGAATTGAGAAGTTGAACTCAAGAACTTAAGTTGAATTGAGAAGTTTGATTTGACAACTCGATTCAAAAACTCGACTTGACTCAACAAGATATTAAATAAATGTAAATAGCTTGATTGAACAGTCTACATGATTTTTCTTCATGACTTTCTATCATGTTTTTCCGTCATGACTCTCTATCAAATGATCTTCATGTTTCTCTTCATGTTTCTCTTCATGTTTTTCTTCATGTTTTTCTTTATGTTTCTCTTTATGTTCTTCTTTATGTTTTTCTTCATGTTTCTCTTTATGTTTCTCTTCATATTTCTCTTCATGTTTTTCTATCAAATCACTATCTGTTTTACCTTTTCTTGATGCGCAAGACAATAAGTCGAGGTCAGTCGTTACTATTCTGAGCGAGGTAACGCGACTACTTCGATACCTGAAATATAAAGCAATTGCGTCAAGCATTTTCTATCAAAAAGAGTAATCTAGGCTCTTGCAGACTAGATTTATACCATTTTCGTCTGGCATAAGTCGTTAATAGAAGACGATCTATTGCAGGTTTCGGGATAGAAATTGAAGAATCTCTACACTAGAGTTATTGCCTACGTGAAACGCTCTGAGTAAGAGGTTAAAGAAATATTTAAGTGGTGTCAAGTGAATTTTCTAGAAGTTCGAAGCTCGAAACTCGGAAAAACTCTCTATGAAAAGAAATATAAAGAGTCGCTTTATGCGTTCTTTCTCGCCCCGTTTCGCGAATAGTAACGCGGAACTCAGTAGAAGCAATAGCTCAGCGTCAGAACTCAAAACGTCGACGATAGAAATCAAAAAGTCAACGATAGAGATTGAAACAGATTTATGAAACGAACTTAGCATGAGTTCGTCAACAAGCAAACA
>JAABUL010000630.1_pt1 | contig 74428 bp, 79 predicted proteins | sample 5559151 | NCBI WGS metagenome assembly JAABUL01 (sample SAMN10711876, study PRJNA513368) | rock metagenome | isolation source: Antarctica rocks | place: Antarctica: Victoria Land, Pudding Butte sud | reverse complement strand
GGGGCCCATTGTTGTTGTGCTTCGCCTATGATGCGCATTTCGTCTAGTTTGAGGGGGGAGGTTTGCGCGACTGAGGCTTGGTCTGTTGCTGAGCTTGCTGATACGCCTTGCAGAGCTGTTGATATCGTTGTGTCGACGTATCCACCTTCAGGCACGGGGTCGTATATCCGGATCCGTGAGTTGATGTATGCGAATGGCCGATGTATCCTCAGTACTTCCCGTTCTCGCGAGTCGAGGATGTGGGTTGTGAAACTTCGGTGTGTCCTCGCCAACTGCCTGACTATCGTCCTCCCTATCCCGTGGTCCTGCTCCGCGATATAGCCCAACGTCCGGCCTTGTCCGTCCATGATGATGTACCGGTTGGCCTGCTCGAAGCCCATCATGACATTCATGAATTCGATCTGACGTTGTATGACAAGGCTGCTGTTGCCCAGAAGCGCAAGCGCTGGATGGTCGCGTGGAAGCACACCACCCACATCGTCGGGGATGTGTACCTCGGCGACTAGATCTGAGGTGTCGGACTCTGCGAGGGTGGTGGCGAGTTGGGTGTTTCGTCCGACCCGGTCTACTGGTGGTTGTTGTGGTTCAGGCTTCGGCGGCTCCTCATCACGCTTGGGCGGCTCAGGTCTCGAGGCAGTGGACCGCAACTCCCGGCTTCTCTGCGGCTTGGATGATCTTGCTGCCACGGCCCGCGTACGAAGAAGTCGAGGCGACTGTTGTAGCCATCGTCTCTGTTCTGTTCTGCGAGAGGCGGCGAACCTCGAATTGGTGGAAGGAAAACCCCTTCGTGGAAGTCGAAGCGTCCATCTTGCTGCCAACGACATCGTGTCACCGTCCCCAAGCTGATTTCTGTCTTGTGACACAACGGTCTTGTTGCTCTGATGTTCACCAAAGCCACTTAGACTAAGCATCACACTAGTGAACGCTGCCGCGCTACCGCACGGCTCGAAGGCATCCGAAGCTCCACCCGCCAAACTGGCCGCTTCTCGAAGACGACTGGAGCTCATCGGTCATTCTCAAGCATCAATCCTCCCTTGTCGACAGACTGCCGCTTCTGCTCCAATGCTCGCCCGTCAGGCCCTGCGGGTAGCCTCCAAGCCCGCGTTCTATAGCACTGCCATCCGATCAGCCTCCACCTTCTCAGCATCCGCGGTCGAAGCCATGAATCCGCATGGCATTGAAATCTCAAAGGCGCAACGGATAGCAGAAGATGGCTTCATTTCTGGTACGCCTATATTGAACTGAGCCACATACATCGCTGTCTGCTCAGCAACATTGACTGATCGCATAGCTCTGTCACTTCAGCAATCGGCAACACACCCTTGATTCGGCTGAAAAAGCTATCCGAGGAGACGGGCTGCAACGTACTTGGAAAGGCCGAGTTCCAGAATCCTGGCGGCAGCGTCAAAGACCGAGCAGCCTTGTTCGTCGTCAAAGATGCAGAGGAGAAAGGGCTATTGAAGCCAGGAGGCACGGTGGTAGAGGGGACGGCGGGAAACACAGGCATTGGTCTCGCGCACGTTTGCCGGAGCAAAGGCTACAAGCTGGTCATCTACATGCCGAACACACAGTCACAAGGGAAGATCGATCTGCTCCGGCTACTAGGCGCGGAAGTGTACCCAGTACCTGCAGTAGCATTCGAGAATCCGGAAAACTACAATCACCAGGCCAAACGACATGCGGAGCAATTAGACAATGCTGTCTGGACGAACCAGTTCGATAATATTGCGAATCGACAAGCACATATCGAGACAACTGGGCCAGAGATCTGGGCTCAGACACAAGGGAAGATTGATGCGTTTACTTGTGCATCGGGTACGGCTGGCACCATCGCGGGCGTGACGAGGTACTTGAAGACTGTGAGCGACGGTAGAGTCAAGTGCTACGTCGCTGATCCGCCTGGCTCGACCATCTATACATATGTCTCTTCAGGCGGCAAGATGACCGAGCGGAAGGGCTCCTCGATCACGGAAGGCATTGGCCAGGGACGGATAACGGAGAACCTGAAGCCTGATATCGATCTCCTGGATGGTGCACTTCATATCGCGGATGAGAAGTCGATCGAGATGGTCTATCGATGTCTTGATGAAGAGGGGCTATATCTTGGCGCCAGCAGCTGCTTAAACGTCGTTGCGGCGAAGGAGGTCGCAGAGAAGCTTGGCCCCGGGCATACTGTCGTCACGATACTGTGCGATGGTGCGTACAGGTATGCCGACAGGCTGTTCAGCAAGAAGTGGTTGGAGAGTAAGGGCCTGTTGAATGCGATACCGGATCGGTTGCGAAAGTATATCGTGCTAGAATAGAAGAAACATAGTCGCCGATTGTGTAGCGGTGACTTGAAGGAGTAATCCAAGACTTGTAACATATCAAGATTCCATTTTTGCGGGTGATTGAATTCAGAAGTTCTGACGGCTGCACAATCAAATACTTCCACCCGCGGTTGCCTTCTTTTCCGTGTCACGTTTGCTCCTTCCTAAGTTGGTAAGCGCCTTCCTGCAGGGAAGTCACGATCCCCACAAATCCCCGGAAGAACGTCTCCCAGTTGCCGATCGTTCACAATCCCACCTAAGAAAATCACCGCCAGCCTTTGCGCCGTAACACTTCTCACCTCTTTGACCTCCTCGAGCGCCGACCACATATCGCTTCAAACAATACTAGCAATTCGGACCAGCGAAACGGACGGCAGTGCAACGTGTGCGACAACGACGGAACGGAGAATAGACCTTGATCCGCCCAACCGGGCCACACGCGATCAGGCACCGCCTTGCCGTGAAACTGTGAGACGTCACGTTCGGAACAGTTCGTAAGCACGCGACAGCCACACTCACACCTACCAAAAGCCAAAGCCTGATTGCCGTCGCAGCAGCCCTCTCCACTTCTCGAACAAACCTCTTCACCACCAACCACCCCCCGTACCAATAACTTCACCATGTTTCCGGTCGAGACACTGCCGGCGCACTACGTCGAGGAGCGCGTAGCTGCCGAGAAAGCGCGAAGGTTAGCCGAACAGCAACAGGAGGAAGCCATGCGACAACAGGGGCAAGCGCAAGCGCAAAGCCAGGCACAACAACAGACTATTTCGAAGACACCCACACCAGCGAGCGTAGCGCAAGCCCTGCAAGCACCTACGTCAAGGCCAGGTCCGAGCGTTCTCGCCAACATTTTCCAAGGTTTCGTGAGGAGCCGCAAATACACATCCACACCACCCTCCGTCGCATCATCGTGTGTGCCATCGCGCGCGCAGACACCGATGGTACAGACTAGGACGCCGGAGCAGGAAAAGAGTGAAGCTGAGGCGCTAGCTGACAAGAGGGATATGGGGATTGTATGTTATCTCTCAGTTTTGAAGGAACACCAGAAGACTGACCACCTCGTAGTGTACCCTGCCGTCATGGCACTAAACAGGTTCTGCAAGCGATCTCGAAGAGCAAGAGCCGCGACGGACCCTTCTGACGCGTGCGACGGTGCCTCGACAACTGAAGTTTATACTGGAGAACGCTGCCAAAGCCCTCGACATGAAGGAACGACCACACGATGTGTCTATGATTATTGCTTTCAGCATGGAGCTACCGGCGTTTTGACGACGATACCACCTACTGCGTGCACTGGGATGAAGCGTCTTTTCGGGACTTACACTTAGAGCAACAGGTCTATCATGACGATAGCAGCGATGCTCGATCAGGTCATATAGCTGATTTAATTCAAGCAAGGGACCACACCCCTTGCCGCATTCCTTGCTGCAGTCGCTGGTCATCATTGCGTCCTCCCATGCGGATCTTCTGTTGTTCTCTTGGTTTTGGTCAAATACAAATGCGCCACCAGACGTTGAGCTTCATTTGGCAGAGAGATGACCCGCCAAAAGGACGGAGGTATAGCAAGCGGCGGTGTGAGTCGCTGAAGATGTATAGCCAGCAGGAGCGACCGGCCAGTGGCGCACAACAACCTCGACGGACGTCAAACACAGCGCCACGCAAAACGTCTGGCCACGTTCGCATATCGAAAGTGCCTACCGGGCTGGGCGCAGAGCCGTTGAACATCGTCGTCCTAGGCGCTTCGTACGCTGGACTTGCCGTCGCCCATCGCTTCCTCGACCACACGATCAATCAACTTCGCATCACCTCCAGCGCACCGAATTATCGCTTGATCGTCGTCAGTCCGAGCACACACCTATACTGGAACGTTGCAGCTCCTCGTGCATTAGTATCGCCAGACTTGCTCAACGACGACCAACTATTCATACCTATCGAACAGGCGCTTCATCGGCATCGCGCCCACAACCCCAGCATCGTTCAAGGAGAGGCGATCGCACTTGACACCAGCGCCCGGACCGTGACTGTAGAACTGATCGGCAGCACGGCGCAGAAGCTAGCAAGTCAGATCAACAAGCGCAAGAGTGTGGTCGGCATCCCGCTGGACTTGAAGGTGCAGACGATCGCCTATCATGCTCTCATCATTGCCACCGGTAGTTCAGCGCAAAGCGAGCTGTTGAGTCTGCATGGCCCGCATCTTCACACTCTGGGAGCTCTGAACGCGTTCCACGCACGACTCGAAGCGGCGGAGTGTATCGTTGTTAGCGGTGGCGGCTGTTCTGGTGTCGAGGTCGCAGGCCAGCTTGCCGCGCATCTGAAGAAGCGGCGTACGAAGCCGCCGACTAGAGTCGTCTTGATATCAGGAGCGGATAGCTGTTTACCAACCCAGCCCAAAGCAAACGTCAGCACCAAAGCACAACGCCAACTCGAGAAGCTAGGCGTGGAGGTCATCCACAATGTCCGCGTGCTAGCAGCGAAAGAAGACTACAGCCCAACAGGCCAGACTCGTGTCGGGCTAAGCAGCGGCTCTTCTATCCTTGCAGACCTGTACATCCCATGTTCCGGCACAAGCCCGAACACCAGTTTCCTCCCTACCACCATGAAAGACAAGCACGGCTACATCCGCACCAACGCCTCAACGCTGCGCGTAGACGAAGCGGTTGCAGGCACCAACGTCTACGCGATTGGCGACTGCGCGAGCTACAGCCGCAACTGTCTACAAGACGTCTACTCCGCCGTGCCGACGCTGATGCAGAATCTTCTGAACGACCTCTTAGCGCACGAGTACCGGCTCGCGAGCCCGCATGGCGGCAATCAAGCCGAAATCGATGCGCTGGTTGACGACGTGTATGAGCAGCGGCCAAGGGATACAATGGTAGTACCTATCGGTCGTTTCGGCGGTGTGGGCTATCTCAGAGATATGGTTGTGCCTAGTGCTGTGGCACACTGGTTGAAGGGAAGAGACTTTCTGGTCAAGAGGACGAGAAGGGTCGCGGAAGAGGGACGGAGTCCTTATGGATAAGACGTTATAAAGCAATGAATGGACGTCGACTACACATACTCTCGCGCAGTCCGATGCTCCTGTCTCGACTGCACTCGAGTCTCGTCCGCCTCTTGCTCCAACATGTCGAAAAGACTTAATTGCTCCTTCCGCGCGCCCATCATAATGCCACTCTGAACTTTGTCTTCGGGAGAGCTCGCAGATCCGCTAGGAGAGACCGTCTTTCCTGTGTCTGGGCGACTGCAGTTCGGACTCGCTTTGATCGGCGACAGCGGGCTGGTGGGCGTGCTGGTCGGTCGATGCAGCGCCGATGCCACTTTGGTAATGCTAGACGCCGGTACCTCCGTCTCGACCATGTTCAGGCGCATACTGTGCCTAGGTATCTCGTTGTCGACCAGCAGCTTCGGGCAGAGCTCGAGAAGTAATGGCTTCAATGCCAGCAGCGACGCACAAATGATGCCAACGTTCGCTTCGACGGCCGACCATACTATGGCCCAGATACCGGAGGCGACGTAGTTGTCATTGAGCGCCGTAACGAGCACTGTGCAGACTCGAACAACGCTGATCACACACACGAAGAAGCCGAGTAAGAACACCAGAATGAGCCCCAACTTCTGCTTGCGTGGGAGGCGTAGCCGCGTGATCGCTGGCAGCGGCAGCACCAAGATCAGAAAGTCAAGGCCGATATCGATGCCAGCGACAGAGTACCAGTAATTTTGGGCGTTCATGCAGTGTCCGGCGATCTGCGGATTCCAGAGCCTCGCAGTGGGTGTGCAGAGGAATGTACCGCCGAAAATACCCCAGAACGCTGCAGGCAGGAGTGCTAGCATCAGCACTATGCAGAGTGCCCGGATCACGCGGCAGTCGAAGATGCGCAGGTACTGTACGAGGATGGAGGCTTTGGTGATGTTGACGATAAGGATCCAGAGGTTGTTGTTGGCCACGACGAGTTTGGCGACTGTCAGTCCGGATACGTGTTCGTCGTAACGGCCGACTCCGGAGTGCACTCCTATGCCTATGATCACCGTCATTGCGCAGGAGAGGATCTGGAAGAGTCAGTCGAGCTCTGCTGAAGGATTGATTGATGGACGACATACCGTCGAAAGCAGAATAATGTAATCGTCCAGACCACTACACTTCGCTATCCTGCACCTCGTATACCACCGTGCCGCCACCACCAACACCGCCAATAACGTACATCCAAGCGCAGGTCCTAGAGCTTGCCACCCAATATCCTTCTCCACCAGATGTGCTGTTCCCTTCGACACATCTCTTGCTCGCATATTGACTGCAGACATCGCCAAGAGTTGAAGAAGAGAAACACATTCGAGAAGTGCGGTCACTCTCACTCTTAACACAAGCAAGCATCATGGTCCAGCCCAGACCGATGGGTCGCGGTGTTTGGAATGCTCAGAAGCTGGGCCAGGGAGCAAACATGCCCGACCATGGCAGCGACCTGTCATGACGGCGGGGTGGTAAGCGGAACAATGAGAGCGCCAGCAATGAGGTTTTGATTACCCATGTTTGTGCGGCATCGAGGCCTTTTGTACCAGGAGTGAGGTACTCGGACGAGGCGGTAGGGTTTGGGCGAACTGTGGTTCGGATGAGATATGGTTTCTTTGTTGGGTGCGATGATGTGATCGCGTCTGCATGAGTTGATCATGATCTGGTGGGTATCATCAGATAGATGTTTCTCAACCATGCCGTCATACCGGATATCGTGGCATGAATGAAAACGTACGGTTCTTCGCACTCTATCGTGTCAAGAGCGACATATGGTCATCCCTCAAAAGCTACCCAACAAGCAACCATGGTAGTGTAGCATCGAAAGCACTCCAGACTGATGGGACGTCTGCGTCATAGGTGTGAGCATCCGAACCAGTAAGAACACATGCATCTTGCTTACCATCAAAGCCAACCTAAACGTCTCCAACCCAAGCAGTCTACACGTCCCAGAAGTAGGAGTAGAACGGTCCGCCATCGAAGCAACTTTCCCTTCCCTTCGCAATCAAGAATTTGTCGAGCTGACTGTGCTTTGACTTCTCACACTCGGGGTGCCCGCTACAGCTGCCCTTCGAAACAGCGACAGCTTCGCCTCAAGGTACGCTTGTATGTTGGGATCCTGCTCATTCGGCATGTCCTTGAGCCTCGATGACTTCTGCGGGACGGTATCGTTCCAGGACTCAATGTCCATCTTGTCTCCAGAGCCTAGGAGTGGATGAGGCTTTTGTCCGCCAGGTTTCCCAGGATAAGGTATTGACGATTCTGGCTTCGCACTCTTCCTCTTCGTCTTGTTCCGCGTCGTCTTATGCAATCCCGAAGGCATCGTTGCTGCCTCTCCATCTGGGATAGACGAGCTACCCGGCGAGGTAGTCTTTATACACGGCATGAATCACTCTTTCAAATCACCACAACTCAGAATTCCAAACACCACCACAGCAGAAATTGCTAAACGAAATGGCTTTCAAGGCTGCCGAGCAAAACCGCTCACGGGCGTCTCTGAGTACTTACTCATCTGTGTCTCCTCATTTCATCCTTACCAGTGCCTCTGCCTTGTGGTGGAGCGCAACGTGCTTTGCAACGCAGGATCGCGCGTGACTCGAGACCTCACCCATCTGTGGAATACAGACCCCAACTCCGCGTCTCAACTCATGCGGACCCGAACGTCAAGACTCCCCGTCTAGGGCCTTGACAGCTGCTTCCCGCATCGCGCCGGCCCTCAATGCTCTCCGCTTCGACGCCAACGCCGGGATGTGACAAATACACCAATCCTCCGGAATCCTGATCGTGAAATCTTCAGGTGTGACCAGCGTCGCTTGCGGGCCATGAGACGGTGTAGCGAAAGGATCGCGTGGGGAAGCGTTGCTGGTTTGATAAGGTGTATTCCAAATAAACTCGAATCTGGTTGGATGGAATTGGATGTTTGAGAGCCACCACCCGGCGTAAGGCCGTTGCGGGCCACCTAGCAGCTGCGATTGTGGTTCCTGGTACGGGCAGTATTGGTCTAGGGTATACCTCGTCTAAATGATATGTCATGCTCGCGACATAGGGCACCGAGAGGTCGAAGACGGACAGCGTGAATTGTCATGGTCGTGGAGGGGATTTGAGAAGCGAAGTTGGATCACAGCATCAGACAGGGATCGTGATTCTCACTAGGCCGTGTTGGGCAGGAAGATATATGCGAGCATTGCGTTGTGGCACATGTCAAATCTATATGCTCGACAAGAAACGTTGACATACACGGCCCGATAGATGCGAGTGTAAAAATCAACAATCTTAAGTCAATCGATGCTCGATCAAAGCAGCGTGGCCATGAGTATTTGTATCTCAACAATCAACTCAAGTCTCATGGTGATGTACAACATGCCAAATCTATATTGTCTACATCGAGATCCACAGCAAGTCGAGCTCCGGACCGTAGCCAGCATAAGTCATGCGTCCCCAGCACAGGTCATGCATCCCCACCTGAGCCGAGCGAGTTATCATCCGTAATCTCAAGCTGCCAACGCATGCTCGTACACCGGGTTGACCATGCTTTCGACGTACGCCCAGGATCGCTGAATGTCTCGATCTCATCAGAACGCGATGTTCCACCCCCCACCCACCTGCACACCAGGATCCCTAACCACAGCCCACGCCGCCTTCCCATCTGCCTTCGCATGAAACTCCATCTCCACCTTCCTACTCGGCGCGCTCTTGCCCGCCATCTCCTCACTGACACTAGCCTCCTTCTTACCCTTCCAACCATCCGGCGCCCCAACAACAATAACCTTCTCCACCCTCACCTTCTCCATCTTCTTCAAATACTCTTTCGTCATCTTCCCCGCCGTCCCCACATCCTCGCTCGTAAGCGTAGCCGTAGCAGCTTGGTACTTGAATCGCCGGTGAATGTAGGATCCGCTTTGGTAGTCGAAGCTCTCCCCGTCGTCAAGGTAGAGCGTGCCTTCAGCATCACCCGAGTTACCGAGCACAACGACCAAAGTAAACGGATCAAACCTCATCAACCCCGAACTCCTCCTCGGCCGATCCCTCCTCGGGAAAATATGCCCGCCCTGCATCAACAGCGGAATATTTTCCAGCGGCGCCGCAACAGACACCATCCCCGGGCCCTCATACTGCCAGAAATCGAAGTAATCAAAGTACTTCTCCTTATCCGCCAGGTAAATAACTTGCTCCTCCTGCCCTTCCTTGACGACAGGCTTCGCGAGCAAACCAGTGCTACCGAGGTACAGCTGGTCGTCGATCGCGAAACCCTTCTCATCGCCGGGGTGGACATAGTAATTCGGCCGTATAATCGGCGCACCTGTCGTGCTGGCTTCGTGGAAAGCGGTATACCACGCGGGCAGCAGACCGTATCTTAACCGCAGCGCTTGCGCGATGATTTCCGTGTAAGGCTCTCCGGCGAGATAAGGTTCCCGTCTGCGCGTATCGATGTGGGCGTGGGCGCGGAAGAAAGGGTAGAAAGCGCCCGCCTGGTACCAGCGCGTGAGCAGCTCTTTACTCGGGTTCCCGAAGAAGCCGCCAACGTCTGCGCCGGCGAAGGGGTAGCCGCTGATGCCCATGCTGAGGACCATGGGGATGCTGGCTTCGAGGTGCGGCCACGCGGCTTGGTTATCGCCGGTCCACATGGCGCCCAGGCGCTGGCTACCAGAGTAGAAAGACCGGGTCAGCACGAAGGGGCGCACGTTATGCTTATCCTCCTCCTTGTCGCGGGCGAGCAGGGCGTCGTAGGTGGCGTTATGGAACGTCATGCCGTTGATATTATGCAAATCCCGATGTTCCCAGTTCCCGTGGTGGAGATTATCCTTCGGCCCCGTAGTTTCCGGCCCATTAAAAACGGACGGCTCATTCATATCATTCCACACGAACATGTTCTTCGCCGTCCCCTTGAACTTGTCGTAGCGGAACAGGCTTTTCCACCACTCGCGGGCCTTGGGGTTGAAGCAGTCGACCCAGTGGCTGCTGCCGGGCCAGCACCAGCCTTCGTAGATATTGCCGTCTTTGTTCTTGATGGCGAGGTCTTTGGACTTGAGCTCGTCGACGATGTGGTAGTTGCCTTCGTTCTTGATGTGGGGGTCGATAATGGCGACGAGTTTGCGCTCGTGGTCGTCGAGTTGTTTCTGCATTGCGATGGGGTCGGGGAAGTTGAGGGGGTCCCAGGTGAAGTACTTTTTGCCTTCTGGGTATTCGATGTCGAGCCAGATGACGTCGTAGGGGATTTTGCTTTTGTCGAATTTGCGGTCGACGTCTTTGACGTCTTCGTCGGTTACGTAGTTCCATCTGCACTGGTGGTGCGCGATGGAGAATTGTTGGGGGAGCTGAGTGAAGCCTGTGAGCTCTCCGTATGCGCCAATGACATCTTGCGGAGTCGGTCCAAGGAAGACGAAGACGTCAAGCAGTCCAGCCTCGCTGATCCAATGTGTCTCTGTTGAGGTAGTGCCACCAATGCCCAGGCTGAGAGGGTTGGCGGAGGACGTAGACTTCGTAATGTCAATCCACGTCTCTGCAGCATTCAACCAGAACACGCCGACGGTCGAGTCCTTCTTCTGCGCCTGCATGAACGGGATGGCGCCGTACAGCGTCATCGGGCTGTCCATCTCATACTCGAAGACATCGGTGTTGTAGAGTCTATAGGGATCCGAGTATTTTCCATCTCCACCACGAGTCTCCTTCAAAGCCAATGGTCCAGCGTGCGAAGCAACACCATAGACATGCTGATAGCCCGGAAACTGAACATCCATAGCAACAGCCTCCGGTCCCTTGGGCTTGCTGTCCGTGTTACCACCAAAGGACTCATCCCACCATGTACTCTCGTCTTCGCCAGCATCCTTATCCGACTCAGCAACAACAGCCTCCTCGCCCTCCTTCACCTCCTTCTCCGGCTTATCGACCTTCGGCCTCCAGTGCTCCACATTCATCAACCCCCGATCATTCAGCTTAACCTGCGTCTCCCCATCCCGCTTGAACTGAACACCAAACGGCGCATGCTTGATCACAGCCTCGAACTTGCTTCCAGGACCGTACATAACCCTCGTACTCCCCTTCTCAGCATCCTTATTCAACGCCGCGCCCGTACTCACAGCCGTCCCACCAACAATCGCCCACTTCTCCGCTTCATTGTACCGCTCTTTCCTCGCCTTACTCCCATGCCGAAGCTCAATTTCTCCCTTCTGCCTCTTCTCCTCGTCAATGGTCACACGAGCAGTGCCCGACTCGTGGAAAGTGATCTTAAGCGGTAGCCGGATCTTGGTGTCGGTATTGACGAGCTTCTTGGTGACCATACCCGTCAAGACGCCCTTTTCGAACTTGACGGTGGAGGAGTCGAGGGTGTAGGGGGACTGCCATTTGGAGGTTGAGATGGCAGCGTCTGCGTAGGCTCGGTTGCGTTTGCAGAAGCCGGATTGGTCGCAGGTTTTGAAGTTTTCGTGTTTGACCGTTACTATACAGCACTGTTAGTCCTTCTTCGTATACCTGGAGGGCTAGGTCCGGATGGAGGAGACTTGGTCTTACCAGCAGGCGTCACGAGCAGACAGAGCACACAAAAGAGCGTGAGCAGGCTCGCCCACCGTCTTCTCGATCCATTGAGCCACTCCATCTTGTCTCTTCTCACCGGTCAACCGCGAATATACACCAATATCAGCAGCTGTCTGTGAGATCTGTTCCTGAAACCCTGCTCAATATCTAATCAATCGATCGCCCTGCGTTTCACAAGCCAAGCAAAACAGCAGCCCCACCCTCACCACAAGCTCTCAAAAAGTTTCCCAGACCTCCCTCAATGTCAACATCCGACTCCAAACCCCCCATCTTCGACAAAATCGGCTTCAAAGACCGAGGCATCCTAGCAAAAGCACAACAACTCCTCGTCGGAGAACAGCAGCAGCAGACAGACACCATGTCTCAAGAGCAAACGTTCGTCTCCCCCCGCCATTGGAAAACACAAGCGGTGAAGCGGTACTGATTGAAGAAACAGCTTCATTGCAATCAAGCCTGATGGCGTCCAGGTATATCCCACCACACACAAAGTGTTCCGAGGGTGAGGGTTGGCTGATAGAGAGGACAGCGCGGTCTCATCGGCGAAATCATCCTCCGCTTCGAGCGCCGCGGCTACAAGCTCGTCGCCATCAAGCTCATGACCGCCTCCAAGGAGCACCTCGAGAAGCACTACTCGGACCTCTCTGATAAGCCGTTCTTTAAGGGTCTTGTTACTTGTGCGTAGCTTCCAGCCCCTCCCCACCTACACCAAACCCCACCCCACTACTCGGAGAGCGATGCTAATGTGTCGGGATATGTAGACATGGCATCCGGCCCCGTCTGCGCCATGGTCTGGGAGGGCAAAGAAGTCGTCAAGACCGGCCGCCAGCTCCTCGGTGCCACCAACCCCCTCGCTTCCCAGCCTGGCACTATCCGTGGGGATTTCGCTATCGTACGTCCCTTTCCCCCCTTCAAAAATCCTTCCCACCTTCCCCCCTTTTCCCTCTGCACGAGCTTCCTTAGCAAGTGTGCTGTACTGATTATTGCGGTGCACAGGACGTCGGCCGCAACGTCTGCCACGGCTCCGACGCCGTCGAGTCCGCCAAGAAGGAGATCGCCCTCTGGTTCGACGAGAAGGAGGTCCAGAGCTGGAAGTCCGCCCAGCACGACTGGATCTACGAGAAGTAGATGTTGGGTCTATGAAGAGGGGAGGAAGGATGAGTGCATGGTGATGCTGGGGAGGACCAGCTACGACGGAGGGCATGAGTTATGAGACTCTGAATGCATGAAAAGCACATGGATGATAGACACGGATACAATGGATGGTTGAACCCACACCACAAATCACGAGCTTTCTTCTCTTCTCTGCGATGCAACACCCAATCAACACATTGCCATAACAACACGAGACGATTACAAGATTGTTTGTGGTTCATTCACAGCTTCATTCCAAAATACGAGTAGTAGTAAACCCCACCCCACTATCTAATATGCTCCCTCCCAGCCGCTGTCGAAGACCGAACAAGGCAACCCCCACCCCCCAATCCGCCAATGCTATCGCGGATACCCTCCCGCAAACAACCCCAGACTCAAGCTCGATCTCGACGCCCCAGGTCCGACTTCTAACGCCGATGGCGGGCGGATGGTTGAGGCGGACGCCCATCTGTCCTTCGCCATTAGCACTATCCATGTGTCAAGGGTTAGGGAGGGTTGGTACGCACATCCTCACTCGTCGATCATCCCCAGCGCTGGCGAAGATGGCATGGTTCGTCGGATGCCACGCCACCGAATTCACAGCCCCGGGAGCGTGGGCGTCGAGCGCGGCGACTTGGGCGCCGGTTTGGCGGCGCCAGATGTAGATGCGTGAGTCTGTGATACCACACAACACTGTCAGCACTGCTCACCCAACTCACGTCCAAGTAGATCCCTGTTCAACGTACCTTCACTCCCCGAAACCACAAACGCCTCCCCGGCCCCACCGAAACAACTCCGCACCACAAACTGCCTCTGCTGCACGCCCTCGAACCACCTCACGACCTCACCAGTGACGGCATTGACGATAAAGACCCGGCCTTCGTTCATATTCAGCAGCAGTTCCCGCCCATCGCTGGAAAAGCAGATCGAGGTCAGTTTCTCCTGCATCGGCCACTCCGCCAACTTCGCCCGCGAGCGCAGATCAAAGAGCATGAGTTTGTTATCCAGCGTTGTGGCCGCTAGCCTCGTCCCATCTTTCGAGATCGCGCAGTCCGAGATCCGGAAGGAGCCACTGTGGTCGCGGCCGACGGGGTCCCAGGGGGGTTCGCGGAAGGAGTAGATTTCGTTGTTGCGGACGACGCCGCTGCTACTTGTTGAGGAGTTGGATCGTAGACTGTATAGGCCTAATGGCCTGCGAGATCCTTGTGTGCCCACGACAAAGGATTGGGAGTCCGGGAGCCATGCGGCGGTGGATACAGGGTAGTCGAAGTGGTCTGCTGTTGCTACTCGTCGGCCATCTCGCACGTTCACGACCACGAACTCGTTGTTCTGCGCGCAGGAGATGAGGTATTGATCATCTGGGCTGAAAGCGACGTACACGACGCCACGGTCCCCCGCAGGAGTGGTATTACGTTCGTGCTCTCGGAATTCGTGGCGGAGTGTCCAGTGCGCTGTGTCGTAGACGCAGACAAGGCCGTCTTTACCCGCTGTCGCGAGCATGGAGCCATCGTGGCTGAATTCGACGTACCAGACTTCGTCCGAGTGGTTGCGCAATTCCATCAGAGTTTGGAGTGGGAAGTCATCGGGCGAGCATTCGTGGTCGGTGTAAAGGCTGGGTTGGGCATCGGTGTTGTGGTATTGGCAGTCGAGGATTTGGTGCTCTTGGACTTCCGATAGCAGGGTGGCGAGGCGATGCTCGGGGATCATGACGGAAGGCGATATTGATCTTGAGAGCTCTGAGAGTAGCTCGCTACGACTGTCACCGTCCGCTCCGTCCCAATATGCTTGTGATCGAAGGTCGTCCGCTGATTGACACATCATGAAGCTCGAGAGGGCGTGTAACCGTCCAGTATCCCGCTTAAGAGGCGTGAGCTCATTCCTCAAGACGGTCAACGCAGCGTTTAGATCCCGAACTTCCAGGAATTCAAGATACTTCTGCTGCCGTAGCAGGAATTTGAGCATCGTCGTGTCCGCATGTTTGGACAAAGGTAACCCGTGCCTCGCATACCCATTCTGACTTCCATTCGAATGCCTGCTCTTCCGCCACGACGAACTCCTCGAATGTGCTCCTCTTAACACCACCCCACCCTCCGCTTCATGCTCCCCCAACAGTAACATCTCCGCCTCCTCCCACTCCCCATCCAGCACCGCCCGCCTGAAAGCAGCCACACTAGGTATCTCCAGCTCGAACCCACTCTCATCACTCAACTGCTTCGCCGCCCCACGATACCCCAGATCATTCAAACTCTGCAGCAGAATCCTTGTAACTTCCTCTCTATCGTGCCCGTAGAACGGAGAGGTGTTCTGCCCCGCTACTGCCAATGTGCCGTTGGTGTGGTAGCCGTTGGTCTCCATCTCCGCGCCCACGCCGTTCTTCGTGCCGTTGGTATGCGGCGAGGAGCCATTCTGCGAGGAACCATTCGTGGAGGGTCGGGTTCGGTGCTCGTGGTTGTTCTCCAGCCGCATGCTCGGGTCTGCGTCGGTGGTTCGGTCCTCGTCCCGGGACGCCCGCTGGCGTTTGCGACTGCTCGGCTTAGAAGACGCCGCGGTAGTATCCCTGCCGGCTTGAGGAGAGGTGGGGATGGAGGACTCCCGTCTACGTCGTTTACGGGAGCGAGGCTGGGAGGGTTCGTTAGTAGCGGGGACCTCGGATGAGGGAGTTTCAGTGTGGGGTGGTGGTGGTGGTGCTGTAGATTCCGGTGCTGGTCGTGGCTGATGCTGTGCTTGTTCGGTCTGAGGGCTATCTGCGGATGGGTCGTCGGCGGTGAGTGGGGAGGCGTTGGAGGAAGGGGAGTGGATATCCAGCTCGAAAACTGTCCGCCGGTTCGACGTCGGGGAGGCCAAGGTCCGCTCGAGTGCCCTCAGCGGACACGGGACATTGGACTCCTCACGGCAGATGCTGGTATAGTTGATCGGGCTGATTGCACGATCCAACGTGGCTGGACAGTCCACTCTCTACCTGAGTACCACACGCTCTCACTCCACTCCGAGCGTGCGGTAAGGTAAGGCAGGCGGCTACACTTCGGCTTGGCGGCGATGACGTTTCTGCTGCTGTCACGATGTCGTGCTTGTTCTGTGCATACTTGTCTGTCGATAGAACATGATATAGTCGTTGTTCGCTCAAGTGGTGGTCAAGATGGAGCAGGTACACGGGTCGATCGCCGCAGATGGAGCACAGGATCAAGGTGGTGGATGACGAGACAAGGAAGCTCCAAGCTAGCCGCTTGAAACGCTTGAAACGCTTGCCTGTTGCAGAGCTCAGGATCTACCTCAAGATGACCCGAAGTCTTACAAACATTGATTACAGCCTTGTTTGGATGTATCGTTTGTTTCTTATGTACATATGTTCTCCCTGTTGAAGACCGCAAATATACCGACTCTACCCAGCAAGGTGAGTTCATTCTGCCATCCACCACTCGGCGATTGCAGGAGCAGCATGGCGGGGTCCACGATAAAGCCACTAACCATCACATGTCCAACTCAGCCGAGCACTTGTTTCGGACTCTAGGCCGGTCCTCCAGCCATCTTGGTGTCTCCGCCAAACTATAGGACCGCGTGTTCGTCTTCAGTCCCCATCGTGGGCCGATTACGGATACTGTGATGTTGGCTTGCTCGCAGCCCCTGCGTTCAAGATATCTCTGAGGGCACTGCCCACTTCAGAGATACTTGTACGGGTTCATAATCCCTTTCTGCATTCACACATCAGCATACCGCCCACACCCCCAACTCCAGAGCACAAACTCACCGGATCATACAGCCCCTTAATCTGCCTCATCAACTTAACCATATTCTCACTCCGACTATACCCAATAAACTCCTTCTTCGCCAACCCCAACCCATGCTCCGCACTAATACTCCCCTTCCGCTCCCTCACCCACTCATACACCCACGGCTCCAGCGCCTTCTCCACCTTCTTATCATACCACCTGCACGCCACATTCAAATGCAAATTCGAATCGCCCATGTGTCCGTACCCGATCACATCGAGCACCGGCTTGCTCTCATCTTCCGTCCCCATGAGCCCTTCCTTCTCCATCCGCTCGCGGCAATCTGCTACGATGTCGTAGAGTTCTGGGAGCGGGATCGAGAGGTCGTACTTGTAGACTCCGCCGAAGTGTTGAGAAGCCTCGCTTACGCCTTCCCGGCAGGCCCAGAGGGATTGAAGCTGTGTTTCGTTTTCTGCGACGACACCGTCGGCGACGATCTCCTCGCCCATGACGTGCTCGAGGAACGAGTTGAGTTTTTCGGAGTCGTGGTCGGTATTGCTGCCGCTGGTTTCGATGAGGCAGTAGAATGGATACTGGCTCTCTAACGGCAGTTTCGCTCCGCTGGCTTTCGAGTACAGGATCTGCGACTGCCCGTCCATCATCTCAAAGGCCGATAAAATTTCCGAGAGCTGCTTCTTTGCTTCGCGGAAAGCTTCTTGGCACTTCTCGTAGCTCTCGAGTCCAAAGTAAGCCACGTTGACCGCGGGACTGCGTTGTGGGCAGATGATGCTGACGCCTGTGACGATCCCGATGGTGCCTTCGCCGCCGATGAAGAGTTGTTTGAGGTCGTAGCCTGTGTTGTTCTTGCGGAGCATTGTTAGGTCGTCCATGATCGTTCCGTCGGGTAATACTGCTTCTAGTCCGAGAACGTTGCCATGTAAACTGCCATATCGTAGTAAACGGAGCCCGCCTGCGTTGGTTGCTACGTTGCCACCAATCTGGCAGCTTCCTTTCGCTCCAAGATCGAGCGGAAAGATGTAACCTCGTTCCGCGAGATAAGAGTCCGCGGTTTCAAGGATGACGCCAGCGTCGACGACAAGTGTGCCGCTTACATCGTCGAATGAGCGGATCTGCGACATTCGAGACAGGTTGATGATGACTTCGTCGAAGACAGGTACGCTACCACCTACTAAGCCTGTGTTGCCGCCCTGTGGATTGACGGCGATGCTATTGTCGTTGCAGTACTTCAACACCTTGCTGACTTCATCCGTACTCGACGGTTTGAGTACAAGCTTCGCATGTCCCTTGTACTTCCGCATCCAGTCTGCATTGTAGCCTTCAATGTCTTCGCCAGCGTCGTGATTGACGCCGTCAATGATGGCGCTGGGTGATTCGCCTAGGATGTCTCGGAAGGCCTTGACATCGTCGGAGGTGAGTTCTTTAAACTTCGAGTCGCGTTGGACCTGTGGGTAGGACTCGGAGGTGTACTTGATGTCTTTGGGAGTTGTGTTCTTGGATGGCCGTCCTGCGTCGGCGGTAGTTGAGGCTTCGTGGGCTGCCGTTGCTTGCCATCGTGATTGCTGGGCTATGGAGTATACGGGACTTCGGCAAGTTTGGAGGCGAGGGGCGGTTTGTTGAAAGCGAGTGTTGGTGAGGCGTAGTTGCCGGAGCGCGGGGAGAGTGCGGTGGAGAGGAGGCATTGTGAGAGGTGAGGAAGATGAGACTCGAGAGTAATTGGAAAGAGGTGTATCAATGGCTAGATGGAAGAGAAAGAAATATTGGTATGATGCTGATCTCTGTTGCTACAGCTCTCCGCACTTGCCGTCATCGGCAGATTGCAGTATAACTCGGCGGCGGCGATATGTTGTCGGTCGAGTCGACCGGTCTGTCGCGAAGGGCTTGGATGCTGCGGCACTGGTGCTGTAGCCGTACGACGTACGACGAACGTCGACCTCTATTGACTTGGCCACAAAAACGTCGACAGCTCGTTCTTGCTGTCTTCGAGGTTGGAGGCCGGCACGACGGAAGCCGGGCGGGCCGAAGCGATAATCCAACCTCGCGACCTCGCTCGCCGTTGCTTGTGTGAATGAACAAGGTGTCTCTGCAGCGTGGTTGGTCTACCAAGTAACTCGCAATTGATTAACTTCTAGCGATGCTCACCAGTGGTCAGCAGGACCACTCACGTCCTCACATACCTTTAGTCTAGGCCTACACAACACCCGACACCAACCTCCAAGCAACCACCAACATGTCTGTCTGGAACCCCGAGAATGTCATCGATGTCGCAGAGTCGATAGGGATCGCTTCACTGCCTCGTGATGTGGTGGAGCACCTCGCGCGCGATGTCGAATACCGCATGGCGCAAGTGCTGGAAGAAGCCCTGAAGTTCATGCGACACTCCAAGCGAACGACCCTCACCACACAAGACATCTCGCAAGCACTACGACTACTCGAGGTGGAACCACTTTACGGATACGAATCGACACGACCGCTGCGCTTCGGCGAGGCTTCGATCGGACCGGGCCAGCCGCTGTTCTACGTGGAGGACGAAGAGGTGGACTTCGAGAAGCTGATCAACGCGCCGTTACCGAAGGTGCCACGGGAGGTCAGCTTCACGGCGCACTGGCTGGCAGTCGAGGGTGTGCAGCCGACGATACCTCAGAACCCGACACAAGCGGATCAGCGAAACCAGGAGCTGTCAGCCAAAGGACCAGGCGCAAACTCGACTCTGGCTGCCATGAGCGGCAACGACAACGTTTCGGTCAAACCTCTAGTTAAGCACGTGTTATCGAAAGAGCTGCAGCTTTACTTCGAGCGTACTTGCAGCGCCATCTTCGAGGAGAGCAACGAGGAGTACCGGATAGCCGCCCTCGCATCTCTGAGGACCGACCCGGGCTTGCATCAGCTCGTACCCTACTTCGTTCAGTTCGTCGCCGACAAGGTCACACACAATCTAAGCACGCTTTACATCCTCACACAGAGCATGCTGCTCATCTCGGCACTGCTGGACAACGAAAGCTTATATCTTGCACCCTACATCCCATCACTCATCCCATCAGTCTTGACCTGCCTGGTCGGCAAGCGTCTCGGCTCGCCATCCCAAGACGGGCCTACAAGCCACTTCGCTCTGCGCGACTTCGCGGCCAGTCTCCTTGCAATCATCATGCGCAAGTACGCCAGCACGTCTACTACACTCAAACCAAGAATCGCACGGAGCTGCCTCAAGCATTTCCTGGACTCGCATAAGCCACTCGGGACCCACTACGGAGCGATCTTGGGCTTGACGATGGTCGCTGACGCCGAAAGCGTGCTGTCGTTGATTCTGCCAAACCTCAGGGCGTACAACGATGGCATCCTTCAAGACGCGATGAAGGATGATGGGAAGAGGGAGCAGGCTGAGCACGTCTTGGACGCTATCTTGAAAGGGTTAAAGTTGCTGGATGCAGATGAGCTCGTGGAGGACAGCTTGGGAGATGTGGTGTGGGCGAAGGTGGGCGAGATTGGATTGGTGTAATACTTATGGCCCTTGGTAACTGCAGCAATGACGGATTGACTATTAGCGAGGAGTCTGGTGCTGTCACGGGGAGGCGGAAACTGTTTTACTGGGCATGTGGATACCAAGCAGAGGAAAGGTCAAGATGAAGCTAAGAAAGATCAAAGAAAGAATTGCCACTGAGCACTGTGCCTGAGCACCGATATCAAGGTGATGACACTTCATTCCTACAGATCAGGCTGATAGTTCCCAGACAAACTTAGTCGCATACATGGACTCAAAGACGACTCACCGACCAATTCGTTCATTACCAGGACCTCAACCTGGCTGTCTTTTAAATCAGCTCCTCTAGTCTGCTTGCTTTTCAGAACAAAGAACACGCAGGCACTCCATTCTCCCCCTCATCTCTTCCACTTTGGCCTCAACTCCTTTGTTCCTCTTGGCCCCTTTTCCATCTTACCTTTTCCACTCTACTTCCGTATCGACAGGGAATGGTGTTTATACCATCTCATTCATGGACGCACTAACGACATCATGGAAATCCGCGTCTCGCTGCTTTGCGCGGGACCCTTCACGCGCGAGCACTACACAAGAATATTCACGTATACTTCCATCATGGCGGAATTCATAGGCATCTCTTCCAGTCGCAACCTTCTTCCTCAACACACGCATCTCCAGACAGCAGGAAACCATGGCGTCCACAACGAACGCTGTCGGTATACAAAACACTACCACCACCCTCAACACCACTACAACGAGCACTACCGTGCAGAGCACTACAACCACCAATCTCGTTTCTACCACCACCCAACAGCATGTCCAAACCACCGAAAACCCAATCCAACCCACGATTCCTCCAACTCTTCCAGCACCCACCACCGCAGCTCCCCAAGGACGTGCAACCCAACCATTCCCACTATTCAAGCTTCTGATCAAGGGCGAGCCGGTCGCACTCGATATCGAGTTCCAGGAGTTTGGGTCGCACAAGACGGGCTGGGGACATCGCGTGGGCCACATCGCTATCGTGAACACGAAAGGCGAAGTTATCTTCGACGTCTACGCGGCGTACCCGAACGCGGACGGGGTTTAGAAGAAGATGCCTCCCGCTCAATTCGGAGTCACCTTCGCAGACCTGAGGTTCAGTAACGGTGCTGTCGCGGCCGAAATCGTCGAGCGCTGGACGAAGCAGATTATTCAGGACAGAACCGTCATCTTGCACGGCGGCAGACTCAACTTGCAGGCGTTCAAGATCGAGCCGGACGTCTTCGGCAGGAGCAAGGTGGTGGATACTCAGGACTTGTATCGCTATGTGCAGAAGAGCGGGCCTCCGGGTCTGGGGACGCTCGCTCGCGTGGTACTGGGCCGCGCTATCCAGCTGGGCGGGCACTCGCCGGTCCAAGACGCTCGTGCTACGCTCGAATTGTGGCTGATGAAGAACACTTACGATCGCGACGTTGAGATGGCGAAGACGGCCGCCGAGCGTGCTAAAGAGGCAGCTCAGAAGGAGCTCACGCGAGCTCACGCGCGTGAGGGAGGTGGTCACAAGGGTGGTCGTTGTCGTGGAGGTGGCGGAAGCGGGGGTGGGCAGGCCGGAGGTGTAGGTGAATTTGTGCAAGGCAGAGGTGGAAAAGGGCAGGATAGAGGCGGCCGTGGCGGTCGCGGACGTGGTGGAGGCGGGCGTGGGCATGGGCGTGGCGGCGGTCTGGCTTGAAGTTGAGGAGATCCTCGAGAGTGGGTTGCATCATACGATGGGCAGTGTCGAGGGCCTGGGCTGAGTTGACTTCGATATGGATAGTGCTATGCGATGCTGGTCTGAGGGTCTGCAGTGGTCAGTACACAGTGGAAGTGTTGTTCTACACGACCGAGAGTCGTCCATAGAAACACCAAGCAAACTTCAGAAGAGCAAGTCCACGATTGTTGTTCAAGGACCTTTTCGCATGAGTATTCGCACAATCTCTAGGGCCGTTCATGGTGTAAGAGCTAATAAGTCAATCACTGTGGGCCATCTAAAGTACTGAAGCTTCTCTATAGATTGCTACATGTAAGGTAATTGGTAAGAGGATCGAGGTAATGAGCATTGTGATGGTTGTGTGTCTTTATCCGGTATAACAAGCTCTCGGGTTTTCAAGACCTTGGAGAAAATGGCCCAAGTTTTTGGACGAATAGCGCTCCATTCTTTATGCTTTGCATAGTTGTACAGGGCTGATTGAGGATATCAGGGGAGATGCAGGGGCGGAGAAGGCTCCTGCCAGTGAACTGTATAGGGCCACGCCAGGGAAATAGCTAGCTGGCAGCGTCGGTATCGGAATACTCGCGGTCGTGCCCCAGGAGTGGGTGGCCAGATCGTCGGGCATTTTCGGTGCCTCATGTCCGGTCGGAGCCAATGTCGTGGTTGTCGGAGTAGCTTCGTAAGCCATAGCGTCGCTGCCATCCCGTAGACAAAATTCTGGAGTACTGTCGGTGTATGCCGACTGGCAGGAGTACCACTGGCTGTCGCCGGTCTCGGTCCACATTGCGAAGTCCGTGATTTCAATGCCAGTACACGGCGCCCCGTCGGCACACATGACTTTGATCGGTCCTCTTTCCAAGCCGTCCGCTTCCGTGCCTGTCCAGTTCATGACCTTGATATTGTTCAGCTGTACGCCGACACCGTCGAGCGGGTCCATGCTACTCCAATACTGATCAATATCCAAGGAGTAGGCGTTACCATGGCCAATGAAGTTCTCGAGAACAACATTGGCTACCGTGCCTGAGCCGCCGTTCGATTTGATCATGTACATCTAGCACATTGTATTAGCATGATTTGGTGTCGAAATGAATTCAATTCGTACCTGGTTGCTGGTCCATGTATACACATTCTTGTAAGTGATGTCTGAGATGTCGGTGTCTTCGCCCAGTGAGCCCATAGCGCAGCCACCCGACCAGTTGCAGTATATGTTCTCGACCAAGATGTTATGTGACGGTGACTTGACAGTCACGCATTCATCCTGCCATGGTATTAGTCACTGTACATCGCCGCGATTGACGGCGCAGCTTGCCTTGTCGGTAACCATAACGTCATGTATCCACATGTCTGTGCTCCAGACGTCAATACCGTCCAGTCCACCCAAGTCTCCACCTCGGATGGCCATGTTGTAAACATCCCCTGAGCTGCACGTGTCCATGCTGAGGTGGAAAGCTGGACTGTCGACGAGAGCGAAGTCGTGTATGGAGAAGTTGGTCATCTCATACGTTCGGAGCAGGCGTGGGCCGTCAAGAGAGCCTTCGTTGTGGAAGACGTACCCATTGCCTTGCATTGCGCCTTTACCAGTGGATGAGAACATCTCGAAGTCTGTGCCGTGTTCCACGAAGATCATGTTACCTCCGTCAGTACCCGTCCTCGTAATTACGCCGTCAAGTTGTAGAGCCCAGCCGTTGCCACCAGAGAACGTCACCCAGTAGCCAGAGCGTAATCTCCGGAAGGCACGACAACCACACCTCCAGCAGAGCAGTCCGTGAATGCATCGTTCAATGCGGAGGAGATGTCGGTGGCGCCATCCGCCTGCGCACCGTAGTCGGTGATGTCGCAGACTTTTACCGATGTCTTGTCAGGTATGCTACTTAACGGTCCAACGGTCTCACGAATATCCGCAGATTGAGCTGTGACCAGCGCAGACGAAAAGAGCAGAGGAGCAAGTTTTAGGATGGGGATCATCTTGAAGGTTGAGGTAGCGACAGACAGAGAGAACGTGTGGAGGTATGAAAAGACTGTAGAATGCGGGAACGACCATGCCAGTGGTGGGTGGAGGCACATAAACCCATTGAGCGGAGAGATCTGTTACACATTCTCATATCGCTTGTGAGGCTTCCGGGACCTGAAACTCACATAAGCCTCGACCATCAGGGTCTGTGGACCGCAACGGCAACGAGGAGCCGTGTTCTCTCCGAGTTACAGTGACTCCATGACAAGGAGGTAGAAGAACATCGGATCATGAATGGCGCGGCTCTCGAAATCCGCGGTTGATTTCCAGCTATGGTATTGTGAAGAGACTGTCGGATCGAGCTGTTCGATCTACTCACATACTAGTAGCGCAATGCACTCGATCTACGGCATACTGTTGATCCTTTACGCCGTTGGCTCTCCTCTCATGTTAGCTTGCCCTGTCATTGCTGTCGTGGTCCGTGGTTCACGAAACTTGGTGATAGATTCACATGCTTCCAGGCCTCGCAGACCTCGTAGGACGGCACGGAGACTCTCAGGGAAGCAATCAATTCGAGATCGAAACCGGAGAAACATGGTCCGCAGGAGATCCTCCAAAACGGCCTACTCGCGGCCCAGGAGCGAAGGTGGTCAAGTCAGGTCGAGATTCCGATCTGTGGAGAGAGCCGCAAAGGCAGTCGCAAGGTGGCAATCCGTGGAGAAGAACAAGATATTGATGGAGAGGTCGTGCAGCGACCTCAGAGGAAGGAATTGGACTTGCTTCAATCAGGGTTTCTCCGAGGCTCCTCCGACCTCCGAGAGCATATCTCATGTCGGTGAACACACGAGTACTTCGACACCTGTAGATACCTACACCGTCCGCTACGGTCTATGTAGAGCTCCCAAACACCATCATGGAGCGCGGCAAGCGCCAAAAACAAAGGAAAGTGTTGCTTATGGGACGTAGCGGAGGTTCGTCTTTCCAAACCTTGTTTTTGCTCAATCGCTGACGGGCTCTATGCTCTTGCTTCCAGCCGGGAAATCATCCATGAGGTCTATTGTCTTCTCTCACCACAACGCCAAAGATGTTCGCAGGCTTGGCGCCACTGTTGATGTCGAACACAGCAACATCAGATTCATGGGAAACCTGATGCTTAATCTCTGGGATTGCGGCGGGTGAGCAATGGCCGCAGGAGAGACTTTTGGCTGTACTGACTTGCCGTAGTCAGGACTCCTTTGTCGAGTCCTACCTGACGAACCAGCGATCGCACGTTTTCACTCATGTTGCAGTCCTCATCTTCGTCTTCGATGTCTCGTCTCGAGACGCGGCATCGGACATGCTATCCTTCGCTTCAACGATACGAGCACTGCACGAGTTCAGCCCAAACAGCAAGATCTTCGTGCTGATCCACAAGATGGATCTTGTGCCAGCGGACCAGAAGACTGCCGTCTTCCAGGAGAAATCGGACGGTATTCGAGCTACTTGTGAAGAAGAGGAATTTTTGCCAGAGCAAGTCGGCTTCTGGGCTACCTCGATCTGGGATCAGAGTCTGTACCGAGCATGGACGCAAGTAATCTACTTTCTCGTCCCGAATGCTGGAACTATCGAGAACATGCTCCGAAAACTGGCGGATCTTTTAGATGCGAGCGAGCTCATACTGTACGAGCGCACTACTTGTCTGGTGGTCACTCACATCTCGCGTGGCCGTGGTAAAAAGAACCCCTTCACAGACCGGTTCGAACGCTTGACCAGCATACTAAAGACTCACAAGCACTCCATGGCGAGGCACACTGGTACGATGGTTTCGGAGGTCTCGTTCACAGAGCTGCTGGTCAAATCGGGCAAATTCATGTTCTTCATCACACGTCTGACGGAGAACACGAACCTAGCCGTGGTGATGCCCAACGACGAAGGCGCCTTTAACGCAGCAAGGGTCAATGTATCGTTGGCAAAGGGTGAATTTGCCTATCTCGATATTATAGAGAAAAAAGGCAAAGAAGCACAGCGCACGGCCAGAGAAAGCATAGCTCCCGAAGAGGATACCAGAGGCAGTGAAGACGGCGAACTCTCCTCGCAAGGCTTGAACAGCGACAGATGACCACGTCTTCTCCACCTCACAGCCTTGCGCCAAAGAACAGATACGACTAGCCAGATGGTACTCTGTCGACAGTATGCCTACAACATGCAGATCCGCCAGACCATCATCATCACAGCGGGGAAGGACTTGAAAAGTCGAGTGGAGTGCGAGATCAGCATAATTACCACACGACCAGATCGTGACAAGCGCTGGCGCCAAGGATTGACTGAAACGTAGCGGATGTCCGGTACTGGCAGGGTCCAGATGTACTATTGCAAGGACCCGGGCTGGCGAGTTATCGGGCCAGGGGCACCGATATCCGGCAGCTTGCATGCCGAACCGGGTTCGCTAGCCGAAGGATTTGTTGCCTGCGTCGCTCGCGCAATTTGGATCTTGCTCAATGTGGTGACTTCGGTACTAAGTGTATGCGGGCATGCCTCAGTACTCCGTCCACTACAGCTTAAGCAGCAACAGCGTGGCATTGATGAGCTAGCAGAAACACCTTCCTCGTCGTGCTATCCTCTTTTGGACCCCTCGCATAGAAGCCTTTGGGAATTCATGACAGAGAGATCACCGCGAAAGACTGCGGAGCTAGCTCCTGCAGAGGATCGCCCGATGATGGTGTTATTAGCGCGCCCGCCGTATGAATTCGTGAAGACCTCTTCGTATTGAGGCACGCTGTCGGCGCCGGCCGAAACTAGGTCCTTGCCGTACTTCAGTCTAACATGCCATTGGTATACTGCTAGCGAGAAGATTGAGCTACAACAAGTCGCTTCCTGATTGCCAGGGTGCAGATATAGCTGACGTGCAACACCCACATATGGCACACATCCGAATGTCACGCTCTTCATCGCCTAAGATGTATCATCAATCAATATGTCGAAGAAGTCGACATGTCTGCCCGCGAACTCCAAGTGTGTTGAGCATGAAGAAACGTGGACTTGGTGGAAAACCGAAAATATCATTACACATTTGGGTTTGACAAGGACACCTCGAATGGGCTGTCCGTGGCACCCGTCGTCACACCGTTTCTGTTCCGTGGTGGAGATCTAGCCTCTTGCTGTACAATTGCAGTCCTGTTGTCCTTGACCTGCATGTGCCCTCTGAAAGCCAGCAAAACAGACATGGTTGTACATCCAAGGTTATGCGATGCGTAGAGATCGATGACTTGCGCTCTGTCCCGGCTCGTTGTCGGCGAATGCATCAAAGTATACGTCTGACCCTTTCGTCGTGTCGCCCAGCCCGTAAATGCAATCGTCCTCTTCTCGGAGGTCGCGTTCCATGGGGAGCTCTATACCCCATCTCCTGCCCAGCCATGCGCCACTGCGAGACTTCTGCCCGCTGGTGACGATGTTCTTGATCTGGTAATACCTTCTCTCGCAGGCCCGCAGCTGATCCCTGGCACTGTTCCAAAAAGTCGAGAGCTCGCGTAGACAGACGATTCCGCTTTCGATGAGACCCAATGTAGTTGGGAGGCTAGCTTCAGGTCCGCCAGCACTAACGATATCAATGGCGATCAGATTACCGTAGCCAGCAAATGGGATAGACAGGGCACACTCTGTTGCTTGCCCGTTCACCGAGACGGTGCGCTTTGCACGAACCACTGTCGCCATCATGCGCAGCTGTTGATGGGCGTGGAAATGTGCCTCTCGGATGTTACGGGTGATCACCTCTGGCATTTGGGCGTGGCGCAAGCATTGATTGAGCTTCATGTGTGCTGCGTGATAGAGCGTGTGCATACAAATGAAGGCGTGGAAGTCTCCGCGCTGGATGCTTTCGTTGAGGTTTGCTTCACCATACTGCAAGTGGGCTGGTAACCGTGAGGACCATCCTTGAAGGCGATTGCGTACATCCGTGTAAAATGCTTGGTAGGTTTCGCTGTATGTCGCAGCTGGCCGATGTGGTGCGCAGAAGGTGAAATCAATCACATTTCCCCAGATGCCAGCCACAAGTGCCAGCCAGGCCATCGTTGACAACGGACTGGATGGTGTGAGTAGTGTCAATGTAGGATCAATGTTCTCGTTGGGATAGTACGGTGCTTCCGGCGGAGCACCCTGCTCGTATCTCTCCTCCGAGCATGGGAGTCGCAGAAAGATGTCCTGCGGCTTGATCTGACACACCGTTGGACCAGCTAGTCTATCCATCAGAAAACAGGACCAGAAAGTCCGTCGCTTGCACTCAGCAAGTTGCTCGGTGGAGAGCTGGAATTCGGTCCTGGGCTGTGCTGCCGATGAAGCATCGTCGTAGCAACCTTCCTCGGTATGGAGTTGCAGAAAAGTGATGGTCCGCATAGCGGATCCCACGTGGTCCCACGGTATCCCGATCGAACCTTTGGCGAAGTGGTAGAGTGCCAACATCATCTTCGTGTGAGCTACAGATATGTTGAACTTCCCAATCTGGGAGTTGATAGCATCTCCCGCTATGGTAGCACAATCTTTGCCGAAACCCGACAGGGCATTCGATGCAAATATGGATGCAGCGGCGAGTATAGCATAGAGCACCATCCGTTCGTTTTGACACTTGGGCTTGCACGTCTTGGTCCAATGTATCAAATGGCGGCGTGGATATAGCCAGTAGACGGCGCTGTTCATGTGTTCGAAATAGAGGTCCAGCAGATGCAGAGTGAGCTCTGGGTAGACATCATGCGGGTCGTCCTCCCACGATACGTGACCGCTGGCACCAACCTCAAAGGAAGGCCGTTTTGGTGCTGACATGTCTGCAGTCGTGGCCATTGACGATCCATGTATTCCTGGCATAGGTGAGGTCGATCTATGCTTCTTACTTGGAACATTCGGCGGCGAGGGATCTGCGCGGTCGCGACGTTTATTGAGTGCATCTGCTTCGAAGGCTCGCTCTGTGGTGGGTGTAGGATCAGAGGTCGATGGGGTCTTGCGAACCGGGGAGCTCGCGGAGTCATGCCATGTGCTCGAGGATGCGGTGCTGTTTGAGCTCTGTCCAACAACCCTGATTAACTGTTAGACGAGTTCAACGGAGTTATGGGTAGGCAAACGAACTTTCGACATGGGCGCTTGGCCTTCTCGCATTGCTGGCAGCTGTTCACACCTGGCTCACACCTCACCTTCTTCTCCCGGCAGTCTAGGCAAGCCAACGCCAATCGTTTCCGTGGCTTCATAGCCTTGGTGAGACCCCAAGCCGGATTGACCTGCTCACCATCAATATGCGTCGGAATGCGCACGCCTCCCTCGTAGTAGTGGAAAGATCCGTCCGCAGTATCCTTGGTGCAAAGATACTGTCTCTGGCTCTCAGTGGCAGTCATAGCATACGGCGAATCGGATGGGTGGTCGCTTGCGGTGGCTGCGCTTTGGTAGTATCTGTCGTCGGAGCCGACAGGCACATACGGTATATGTACACCATTACTCAGATAGGTGCTGCCTGGCGGCTGAGGCATAATTTCTGTGCGCACATCCGAATAGTCTCGGGCAGTATCTGGGAACGCCCCATATGGAGAGATCGGTACTGATCGTGAGGCGTGGCTGTTGAGCCGAGTGGTGTTCAACACAGGAACGTCAAACGTCCGCGGATGCGGCCCTTGAAAATGGCCATTGGGGAGGTGAGGGGGGTGGAGGGCCATGGGAGGATGCATGGTTGGTCCTGAGTAATGTCCTTCGCCATTTGAGGAGTACATGCTGGCGGGACCCTGGTTGTCCCAAGAAGCGTGCGGTGATAATCGAGAAGCCGTTGAGGTGTCCGTTAGGATGTCCTTCACACCGGGTAGATTGGGAAACTGCGGCCGACCATCGGCCGGGATTGTGCTGTGCAACGCGGCCGGTCGTCTCTGCATGCTAGAATTGTCGGATAGCGATGGATGTAGGATTGGCCGCTGCTCACGAGGTCGCGGTGAATCCATACTAGGTCGAGAGTGATTGTATCCGCCGGATGCAATGGACCGGTTAGGACCTCGCTCCGAAGTATGGTAGTCCATGGCTGAAGTCACACAGTGTATTTTACTCTATGGTCCTGACAGCTCGAGTGGCAGAAACGACAATCCTGCGAGCCAGTGGAGGCCGTCACGAGGAGCAGCGAGGTGTCGCTGGGTCATCCGATGTCAAAACTGGTCTGTCTGGTGATCTCCGGGTCGCGAATGTGAAAGCTGCTAGAACAAGGGACTGATCATGCATAGGTACCAATCCAGAAGGGGGACCTCAGCACGGGATTAGGATTCAGGGGAGTCCTCAAGGCTGTGGGTGACCGAACAAGTCTGTGGAAGAGTACGAGCGGCAGTTCGTGCAGCTGCCGGCAGTAGGTCTCGGACCAGAAGATTATGAGCCTGGGGAATCGTGCATTATACGCCAATACGAATCCCTGTCTGTCGAAAGCGGAGTACGTGGGCAATGACACGATGAGTGATTGATGGGAGAAAAGCAATACGCCCAAGTACAGACTAATCGACAGGGTCAACTGGGCGCGTTGAAAAGGACAGAGAAAGACAGATCCGAGGAATTGGTTGACCTGTGGCGAATGTTCAAGGATGTGCAGTGCCTTTGAACTTTCAAGGTTGACGGCCACTACGATGCCCGTCAAATTAGCCTCAGAACTCCACATCTAGCGAGTGTGGAGAGCGCGCGGACAGCATGTGGCCCAGCAGCAGCCCAGGGAGGAAGAGAGGAAGATCGGCCGAGTCCGCCGGGGTCATGGCATCGAGATCTGACCAGACAGGGCCACACGAACCTACTTAACGCGGAGCGGGGATCTGCGATGATCCGCATAGACACAAGGCGCGGCTTCACGCTCCTCAAAACATGGCCTGGTGATTGCACGCAATGACAGGCCAAAGCCTCAAAGTTAAAGAGCCACGCAGCCAATCAAGGTTGCATCGTCCCGGAAGTCTAAAAGACTGACCCGCAGGGTGCAAGCTGGAGGCATGAACCAAGCTGAAATGTAGCTGTGGTAGCGCCGGCAGCCGTGCCGATCAAGAGGTGGTGGAATGCGCACTTTTCTGGCGCCCCCGTGGCCGTCGAAGAAGCCGCAGCGGTAGCCTCATGACGACTGGACTCTTGATAGCGTTGCTCGCCAAGCTGAGACTGCACTTGACGAGCATAGGCTTGCCGGATGATGCCTGGGCCGGCCGTGACGATCTGACCTCATTCAATACGTTATGTCGCGAACACACCATCGACCAGGCCGTGCTGAGGAGGTGCTTGTTGCCCGTCTGCAGCTGCAATCTTTCACATCCAGGGGGTCTGGGCAGCTATCGTATACCTCTCGGCTCTGCCGTCGATCCACAATCTCGCACGTTAGCTTACCAGATCTCGTTGTGATTTTCTTCCCACACATCAGCCTTTCCGCAGACCTCGAGATAATATTTAGTGGGCTAGGGCGGATGTACGAGCTGCATCGTTGATGTCTGTTGATGTTCTGAGTATCAGGGACAAACAAGTGACCTACCTTACCCTGAGGACCATTAGGTCACAGCCTCCACCCCAATCAACACCCTGGCCCTGGTGTAGCGGGGCGGCAATATCTAAGCTTTATTTCGAGGGAGCTCTGACATACTAGATCTTCGGTGGCTTGCATACTGCTCTATTAGATATATTAGCTTATACGATCTGACCGGGAGTTTAGCGACCTCGTGTTGGTTTCGTCTCGAGCACTTGGTGTCATTGGGCCGAAGGTGGGGGAAGCGCCATCCCACCCAGATCGATGTCTCACATCGTGACATCCCAATGCCGCCGCGCCCGTGGCGACTCTGGCGAGCTCCGGCGATCCTCCACGCAAGCGACACTTCACGTTATGCGGAGCAAACCTTATGATGAGGTGATGTCGACAGGCAATTGGCGTACTTGCGTCGTGTGGCCGAGTCTGCGACGTCTGGCACGTGAAGCCGTCTACTTCGGGTGGATGTGAATACTCATCATCTTCACCACGTTGCTCTTCATTCTCCGTATTGCGGTGTAAGTTGAAACGTTACTGTCATCGAGAACTGGTTCTGCTATGGTCTTCGGGTCCGAATAGCGGACGACTTCAGCACCGGGTGTGTTTTCTGAACCGTCGAGATGCTCTTGCGAACTTACTAATTCCATCCTTGTCGGGGCTTCGGCACTTAGCTGCAGACTTGCGACATACCGTTCCAGGGTCACTTCTCCGGGCAAAGATCGACAATCTTGAACCACTTCCCCACCTCCCACGGGCGCGCCCCACAAGGTCAGAGACGAGATTGAAGGCTGGGTTTTGTTTCTCGTGCAGCCGACGTGATGGTTGGTCGAACTCTAAACCACTGCCATGGCTGCAACCGACATGTGAGGTGACCTACCGACTTTTGGTTCCTGATATCGACGCTGCGTTATCTCGGAAGTCCGTAAGCGACGCATCCATGCTCGGATATCGCTTGTCCATTGCAACATCAGATCTCGCGGACGTATCTCGGGTCATGGTATCAACTTTGGTATACTTCCCCAGGATGTCTGCCGATCAACGCCTGCACTGGGAGGACTTCTTGAAGACCAGCCTGGCTCGCCTGGCGAGGCTGTGCACCCACCTTCCATTTCCAGAGGCAGATGCCGCGATTATACGTCGACTTGGTCGACCACAGAGCCGGCTCCTTCCTCTTCCGCCTCGGTTCCAGGACTCGCTTCAACAGTGAGAGCCTCGATCGCCGCCGACTGGACTCAAAGGGATTCAGATCAGCAATGGCATATGCTGTGCATCCGGCTCACGTGGTTGACTCGTGCTCTGCCACAGGTGCGACAGCAGACTGGAGCTTAATGCCTCGCTGCTCACCCTAGTCGAAGATCAGCTTTCCACCCGGTATGCTCCCAGACAATTACATGTATTTTGTGATCGAGCCAGACGAGCCCGCCAATCTGGCTCCTTCCCTCAACCAGAGCGGCTGGTGTACCATCTTGATGTTGCCCTCGTCATCACCACTTACAGCATTCGATCAGTACCGCGGTCTATCTAGCTCCGAACTACAACACCACACACAATCTTGCTTCCCAACATCCGAGACATTTCAAATCTCGCGACGCCGAACAGCCGCGCACCAGAGTTTGACATCTCCAGACCTGGATTTCACCAGAAGTCTGACGCCCGGAAATGCTCCGGATCCACGGCAGCGGCAGCATGTGATAGACCCACAGTGGACCGTCTGCTGGCACGGCACAACTAGCACCGGCTTGTAGCTACTAGCAACACAAGGTTTGTGTAGGAGTTCACGGTACTCTGCCAGATGAACCGAGTGGTGAGATGAGCTCTGCAACTGAGAGGTAGGCGAGATGAAGACGTGGATTGGCTGATAGATCTGATAGATACCGTCTCGACCCGCTCAAGCTGTCTGTTTGTGCCGCTTTCTCGAACATGAACTCTGTCTGGGCCACTTTATCGACCATGAACCACCCTCCCAAAATCTCATCCCGTGCGCGAGAGCAGACTGACGAGTAGTGGACTTCACGCTCCACTCGATGGTAGCTATCGTGCCGCCAGCCTACATTCGCATCAGCTCCACCCGTTCATGCTTCCACCTGCCCATGTCCGCTACCGTGACCGTCTACCTGCTTCTGCAGCAGCTTCAGCTCTTCCCAGTGCTCCTCCACCCACGCACCAGTGCCTTGCGGGTCCTCTAAGGTGTTTCCGTCGTCGGCAAGGAAGCGGTACAGCTGGGACTCAGCATCCGTGTGAGGTGTCTCGCTCGCGTACGGTTGGCCGGAAGGAGAGAAGACGACGTGCCTCCTGAACGCACGCACGATCTCCGCCAATTTCCTGGTGTCAGATTGCTTGCTATGCTGAGCGATGAGCGGCTTCAAGCAACTGGTAGCGAGCGCATGCTGCACCTTTCGTACGATGGCATCGCGCTTGGCGACGAACTCCTCTTGCTTTCCGAACAACGCTACAGCCTCATCCTTGAACTTCTCGCGGAGCTCATTGACTCTCTGTCTCCTCACCTCCTCGTCCAGGGTCGGCTTGTCCTTGAAACGCTCGGGGAGCCACTCCTTGAAAAAGCCGGAGTAGAGCTTGCGCTTGTCCAGCCGGTGGCGATCTCTTGAGTTGTCCCAGTCGGTCTTGACGGACTCGGCGAACAGAAAGCGGGAGGTGGCAACCCACTTGTACAGCTCCTCGATCGTAGTGAAGCCAGCGTTGTAAGTAACAGGCGACAAGCCCAAGAAGCGCATCACCTGTACTGGGTCGTCGGACAGGAAGATGCGGCCGTCTTTGTCAGCAACGTTCTGGATTTGAAGGCTCTTGGCATTGTCGAGCTCCTTCAGCCGTAGCCAGAGTCCGCGATCGCTTGCCAGGAAGCCCAGGTGCTTGACAGTGTGGCCGATCAAGCCCGCCAGGTCGCCATAGGAGTAGTAGAAGGCGTGCCAAGGCAGGATATCCGGATGGACGATGTCGATGTCAACTTGAGCGTACTCTTCAGTCGTGACAGTGGCTGAGGGCGCGAGTTTGTTTGAATTGCCGTTGTATGGCTTGTAGACGACTGGACGATTGCCACTGCGCGAACCATCACGGGGCACAGCAAGCGAGCAACTCTGATGTTCGCCGCTGCTTTGGCTGATGACACCTGCTGCACCGACACTGTCGGCCAGGTCAATGAACTCGACTTTCTGGCTGACGGCCACGAAGATGTCCATGTCGCCGTAGTCCTCTTTCTCCGGTGCTTCGGTCAGGCAGGCAACTTTTGCTGTCGGGAAGCATTCTTGCACCCTTGCGAGATAGATGGCCTTAAGGGTTGTGTACTCATCTGGACTCATGCGTGGTGTGTCCAGAGTAGGCTGTCCAGCGGCTGCTGCTTGAGCGAACGCTCTGCCGCCCATGGTGAGAACCGTACAGCTTCCAAGAAGGTCGCAGCGGATTGTGACCGTATTCTTGGGATGGCACGTTTCTGCCAAAGTCCTGCGTTTCGCAGAAAGTGGCTCTTCGTCTAATGCTGAGGTGATCAGTACAGTCTTGTGGCACTTTGATGAGCGATCGTGATGGTGGAAGACGTGAAGCAAATATATGTATGCACTGCCAACAAAGGAATTTTTCGGTCACCAGCATGTGACTCCCTGCGCCTTCTGGAAGATACGAAAACTATCAGTTCCCACGTGGCGATGACTCAAGCCGTTCTGCAGACGAGATGGTTCAGTTTTGTGTCTTATGGCTAGACGAGTTCGGATCGTACGCGAAATAGCGCATGTGGTAGATAGTCATGGTATGCACGCACGGCAAGCTGTTTCTCCTGGCAGTCACGATTACTGCTGCGTGTAACTTTCACGAGATTTTGCCATAAGTCGATGGAATTCGATGCGAGAAGAAGCAGAAGGAGAAAAAGCTGGTAGAAGCTGAACAAACTTGAAGTTGAAGCAAGATCCGGAGTTTGTCTTGGCGAATTGAAAGCCAATCACACAGACGACGAGGCTTTCTGGCATTTGTGTCTGTTTAGCCTTTAGAACAGCTGGAGGGCTGATCCGAGCACAGTTCTACAGGTCTATCAAGTGCTCAGCCGCACAGCCGTTTGCTCCATCACTTCGTCCGCTTGTAGATCTTCCTCAAGAACTCCTCAAAAACTTCCTTCTTCAGCCCCTCGCTCTCATCAAGCGACGCAATCTTCTCTCGCAACTCCGTCACCCGCGCCTCCTCGTACTCCTTGTACACACGCTCAAGATCCAGCTCATCGAAGAGCTTCTTCACCCGCGCTTCGCAGGCAGAGTCTTTCCGTCCGTAGTCCTCCTCCAGAACCTTGCGCTGCGAGCTATCACACCGCTTCAAAGCCTGGTTGACGAGCCAGCTGCACTTGTTGTCCTGGATGTCGGTGCCAATTTTGCCCAGCGTGGACGGGTCGGCGAAGTTGTCCAGGTAGTCGTCCTGCACCTGGAAGTACTCGCCCATAGGGATGAGAATGTCTTCCGCCTGCTTGAGGTTCTTCTCGCTCGCGAAGCCGGAAAAGTGTAGTGCAAGTGCTACTGGCAGGTAGAAGGAGTAGTAAGCAGTCTTGTAGATGACGATGAAGGTGTACTTCTCCATGCTGAAGTTGTCAAGGTCGACGTGGTCTTCGGGAGCGGTGAGGAGATCGCATGCCTGGCCTAGCTCGGTCTGGAAGGTGACTTCATGGAAAAGTTCGATGAGGTCGACGTAGTACTTCTCCTGGCGGAAGTACTTCTTCAGGAGGAGGTAGATGCTGCTTTCAAGCATGAAGGCGTCGTTGATGGCGATCATCCCGACCTGAGGCATGAGGTACCAACATGGGTTTCCACGGCGGGTCTTGGAGGAGTCCATGATGTCGTCGCTGACCAGGAAGAAGGCTTGCAGCAGTTCGATCATCCAGCCTAGGGTGGCGGACCGGAAGTAATCATCTTTGGTCAACTCCCGGTTCAGCAGGAGTTGAGCCGTATCGATGACAGAGAGACCACGATTGCATTTACCGCCGACTGTGTTGTGGAAAAGGGACTATACCATCTGATATCAGTCAATCAATGTCGTCTGCGTTTTGGGACAGCATTGGTTGCAACCATACCTTTTCGAACCAAGTCAAAGCTTGATCAGGCAGCTTATACTTCTCACAGTGCTCCTTGATGTCCTTGACCAGTGTCGGGAACACAGTCTCGAAGTCCTTCAAAGAGGCTGGCATCATGGGTGAAATCTCGATATGGCCAAATGCGTACCTTACTTCACGGCCAAGTTGGTATTCACCGTCGTCCTGTGCTCGTACAAGATCCAGACACTCGACTACACAAGTTTGAGAGGCCAATGGCAACGAATCGTGTCGATATGGAGTTGTCGAAAAATCGAACCATGTCCAACCCTTGCCAGAAACCGCGCTTTCCCAAGATGGTCCTAGGGCTTTCAATGCCCGCTGCCGGCTGCCGATCATCGTCAAGCTCCACTTTAATTTTGTCAATTCAGAACTCGAGCTTCTCATCTTCCACATCGTTTCCAATATCTCTTCCTTCGCATACCATTAACACAACAATCATGGAAGACTCCCCGGCGGTCGTGTCATACGAGGATCTCGCCTCAATCGAGGATGAGTTCGAAGAAGTCGACGCCGAAATCAGTAAGTTCGAAGCCTGTGCTATACCACACTCTTCAACAGCTTTCACTAACATACCTTACAGTGCGCAAGCAATACGCCCTGAGCACACAAATCTACGCCAAACGCAGCCAAGCAGTCCGCAAAATCCTCAACTTCTGGCCCCTGGTCGTCGAACAAGCACCACCAGAAATCGACCAATGGATCCAACCGCACGACAGCCGCATCTTCGCCGAATCGCTCCTCAATGTGGAAGTGCGACGCCCGGAACTCGATGATGGTGGAGCCGGCAATCCGCGCAGCATAAGCGTCAAATTCGAATTCAAGCCCAACGACGACTTCGAGGATACAGAGCTAGAGAAGACTTTCTCCTACCGGCGAGCACGAGATGGGTGGACTGGGCTCGTTTCGGAGCCGGTGAAGGTGCATTGGAAGAAGGGGAAGGATCTCACGGAGGGCTTGACCGATGGGGCTGTGGCATTATTTGAGGCGCGGACGAAGATTGGCGATATGACTGCTACGGGCCTGCCGGAGTACACTGCGCTGAAGAAGAAGGTGGATAAGTGGAATGGGAGTAATACTTCGTTCTTTACGTGGTTTGGATGGGTGAGCCAGAGACGGTGGGTTAGTGCTGAGGAGAGCGAGAAAGCCGTGGAGGAGTACAAGCAGGGCAAGGAGAGGCGGAAAACTCGCAGCGAGACTAAGGAGGTGGAGGCAGAGATCGCTGAAGCAGCCGAGGATGATGAAGAAGAGGATGAGTTTGACGATGAAGCTGTCGAGGTGCATCAGATGGGCGAGGAGCTTGCGATCAGCTTCGCCGAAGAGCTGTGGCCGAGCGCGATCAAGTTCTTCACGCAAGCGCAAGAAGACGAGATCTCCGAGCCGGACTTCGAGGACGATGATGACGAAGAGGATGATCGGGATGGTGACGAGCCCGTCGATTTTCGAGCGTTGGTGCAGGACAAGGGTGACAAGGTGCGACCGAGAGAGAGCACCGGCGGCGCAGCACTCCCCAACAAGAAGCAGAAGAAGAAGTAGTGAAATGGTCGGGATTTTTTTTTACGAGCGTTGGATACCCAGTGTGCAGGGAGAAGTTCTTACTGCCGTCGTAGAGCTGCAGGTAACGTAGTACTACCCAGCAGCAATGTCGAAACGATCTATACAGCATCAGCATCTACATGCATCCTCCTTCTTCGCCCAGATACAAACCTTGATGCTTGTCAAATGCATCGCCAAGACAAACCGCTCGCATAACGCCATGCAGACCTAAACTTTTCCCATCTACTCGGATGATTTCCTGCCATGTTTCAAATGCTCAAATACTCTCAGTACTACGATGCAATGCAAATGCGCCATGGTGCGTGCTGACACCACCCCATCGTGCTCCTGGCTTGAAAATCGAAGTAGGCGGATCGACGGTCCGATTTGCCTAAAACAGTCCTCGTATTGCTATGTAGACTCCTTCAGTCATGCCTAAAGCAAAACGCCATAGTTGATCCTTGATCCCGCATCAGCAACTTCCAACAAAGAAGTCCCCTTGCATGGTTTCCGGATGCGAACGCGGCGTATAAGCGCCCGAGATCTGCTGCACGGGATGCCCAGCCGGCGTGGCCGGTCGCGTACTGTTACTCTCACTCGGCGTCGCTAGCCCTTCCTCTGTCCCGTCTTCCATCCATCGGAGCCCGTTGTTGTACTCCTCGATGGGGAAGACCTCGCGCGCGTACTCCTCGATCCCGCGATGGCCCTCCCAGATACTCCGGGCTTCGCGCGGATATTCGAGGTCAGGTCCAAAGTACGGTGCGCGTTTGGTTCCGAGAGTGTCCTGTAGGATTTCCAACTGCTCTCGGTAACCGGAGGGTATTGATACGGCGATCTGGACGGGACCATGGATGTAGTTAACTGGTCTGCCTAAGCCTTTGGAGAAGCGGGCGCAGCATTGGACTGGAGTCAGTTTCTCAAAGGCAAGTGTTACTCTGGAGAATCAGATTAGTCGGTGCAGAAGGTGTAACCTTTCTTTTGTACAACGCACCTCTGTCCTTTCCAGTGGTTGGGTCCCTTCTTGAAGATCGCGAGTAACGCAGGACCGACATCGTGCTCAGCGTCGAGCCATGGTAGTGGATCATCAGGGTGGAAAGGTGCTTGCCACACGAAGCTTCCATCATCCTGCAACTCCATCTGGAACAGCGGGTACGGCAAGGACGTGAAGTTATTGTTGTATATGCCGGTGTATGTGAATGTTGCGGGAATGCCTATCTGCCGGACGTAGTTCTCGATCGCAAACTTTGACGACCACATTGGCAACGCTCTCCAGTCCTTGCCGAACGCTGAGTGATCCGGCATGCTCGAATAGACATAATGGACAATGCCTGCGCGCTTGGCGGCATCGGCACAAGCCTTGCCGATGGCAACTTCATCTCCCCAGTGGGTGGTGTTGATGAAAGCTATCTTAGCGCCAGAGAATAAGTTGTCGAGCAGCTGTTTTCGCTGCGGGCTGGCGAGGTCACCTTCAATGAACTCGACATTGGGAAGCTCGGATAGCTCGTCAAAGACCAGCCCTTCCCGGTTGCGAATCTGGGCTTTGACATGCCATCCCACCGCAGCAGCGGCTCGGATGAAGGAAGCAGCTTGCCTTCCAGCTGTGACACATCTAGTCAGCCTTGTATTTTAGACCAGAGTCAGGAGAGCTCACTCGAGTTAATCGTAGCCACAACCTTCGCGGGCATTACAGTATAGACATCTGTGGACTTGAGGGACCCAGTAGAAAGAGAGCCTGGTCCGGTCTTGAGAATTTTGATCTCGAGCGCACTGTGGTTCGGGGCGTGGCGGTCAGAAGTGTGTTTGTGAAGCTGAAGTCGATCGGGAATCGTGGAGTAGTTGAGATTCAGTTCGCAGTGCTTGCGTTTCTATTGGCAATGACTCTTCGGTCACGGACGCTCTTCCGGTATACGAAGATACTTCTGTGCCAGATGGGAGAAGATAGGCAGACGGTCGGTGTCCAGAAGGCCGTGTATAGGGTCAGCGCGGAAGGAACGACGTTGACAATGGCAAAGTACAATTGTGGAAGGTCCGTAGTAGTGGCAGGAGCAGTGGTGAGAACCAGGTTGAGGCACGCGGTGAAACGCCTGACGATACTGGAAGAGTTTTTCTGCTAGTCAGTGGCCTAGGTATCCTACCTTTACGATTCCAACACGGTGCGGCTGCCCACGTTGCGCTGTCGGTGAGCAGTGCTGGAGCATTTATTGGGACAACTTTTACGTAAGATAACGCAATTGCCGTCGGTTTCGCTGGATGAGGGACGTCCAAATGCTGGCAGGCGTGAGGCGTGAGGAGCTCCACCTTGTGCAACGCGAGCTTCGACCGTAATGGCCAGCAAGAGCAGTCAGACGCGATGATGATGAGCTTGATCCCAGAGCAACAGTGACGGTGAGAGGTGAGACCTGCCTGATAAAATGACCTGCAGTCGAGCACAACGTGCCGAAAATGCGGAGAAGAGTTCGCCTATTGGCCGACTGCTCTCGGGAGAAGTATTTTATCTGCTCGGAGAACGCTCGCATCTGATATCTTCTGGCGACGATCTTGAAATGACGACCTCATGTTCATCGTGACCACATCACCCGGCTCTTGAGCTCTTGGTATACATGCACGAAACGTACGTAACACAGTCCATTGCGCTCAGCAACTCCGGATTCTCCTACCTAGTCAGTGCCAAGCCGTACTACGCACTTTCAATGTCACCTCAGGATAGGTGCTGGTTGTTCTTTGACGAGAGGACCTCTGCTCAAGATCTCGGTGGTATCGGTGCAACATTCGAGCAGGGCAACGAGTTTGGCCACTCAAGCAGTTATCGATATGGGTGCTTCGGAGACCTCGCTGCTCGGAGTGGATTGTGCTACATCCCAGTTATGTGGCACGATTCCAAAGCAAAGGCTTCCTGCCGTTGAATTTGCAACTATGAGAAACTGCAACGCAATGGCTCTTCTGTCGAGTTGCACAGACAAACCAGCCTCATCGATTGGCCTCGCGGTGGGTACCCTGCAATCTTCTCCAGAACTCCTGACCAGCACGATAAACGTCCTGAAGGTATCATCGGCAACATATCGCAAGCTCGGCAACGTAACGAGGTAACCTAGCGATATTAACATCTTGATGGTGTTGGAAGTCTCGAAATTATGTAGGCATTCTGGCGTGGCACGGCTCCACAACCCGCGATATCGAAATGTCAAGCACTGACAACGCCTCCACGAGGATATCAGTCTGTGCGGTATGGCGCGACGTGCCGCCGCACGGATCGTTGACAAGTCTTGCACTTCATCAAACCCAGCCAAGACGGCACCTGAGCTCTGGCTGTTGGGTCCGGGTGGTGTTCAGCCGATCGGCTACGGCATCGAATACGCGAGGAGGCGCGATAGCTTCGTCATGTTTGTTGGTTGCAATCTCTCTTCGTGTGCATGATTGCCGAGTCATGCAGCCATTCGTAGGATCTTCTTCTCATAACATCAGCCGGCGTGAGAATGGTATAGGACTACAGTCGTCCCCATTACAGATCATAACGCTTGGACGAGAGATCATCAACCACACGCCTGACGCAAACAAAGGACGCGGACGAGCAGCGCGTTTCGTTGCAAGCGCTCTCGAGCAGCTACATATATCTCCCTCGAGCCTGTTCCACTGGTTTGAGACTTTGAGTGCTGACTGTGGATCCGACGAGATCCTGGAGACTGTCAACATCGTTTCGCCGGCGATTTCCATAGGGTTGTTGCTTGATTCGCCAAACTGCACGCGACCTGTGGGGCTTTGTGAATGAGTTCGCAGATGCCGTTTGTGGAGACGTATCCAACCACGAGGTGTCTGTCCTACTGTGCTACACCCTGAGAGTCGAGAAGAACTCCACATTGTGGTTGTAGGAACAACTGCCGTGATGAAACTCAAGGTTCAATCGTGGCGCCGCGGGCCTCCACCGGCCGGGAAGATGAGCACCTACCTGTTCCTGGTCTGTTTGGCGGGCGGTAATTATCTCCCCGTGTAGCTCGTGCCTGGGAGTGCTTCTGCTCAGTGTGCGCCAGTAAACCTTAAGCCACCTCGTGATTAGGCGGGACATATGGAATGCGAAAGCTGGCAGGCACCTTCGACACGTACCAGGCTATATTCTCTTCGCTGTTCTGACATTTGTGACGACGCCACACAAGCACCGCATCTTCGCCGCAGCACCACCGCGTTGGGTCATTGTAAAACCTTGAGCACAGGCACCCCGCATCTAATCACAAAATCGCACGGTCACACCAGCACGCCCAGCCATTCGGCAGAGACAGTACGGACCGCTGCATGAGACATGGGTCTGTTCTCGCGCAAGAGTAGCAGTCGAGGACACAGCAACGGCAACGGCAACGGCAACGGCAGCAGTCACAGCGACAGCCAACTCCCGCCACACACCAACGGAGCAGTGAAGTCGCCCTATGGTATGAGTCGCGCCAACAGCAATCCGGCGCAGAACGCGATCATGCCCAACATACCCCTGCCCAAGGCACCGGACCCGAACATTGACCCAGCCGGCTACCTGAGAAGCATTTATGCTGTGCGCGAGAGGAGCAAGCTGGTGCTGGAGAAGGCGAGGCGCAACCAACTGAGGCATTTTCACGTGGACATGTCAAAGTTCAACGATACTGCTAAATTTGTTGTTTCGATCATCAAGGTATCTACAACGTCACTGAGACAATGAATAGCCTGCTGATGGCTTTTTATAGCGTGACTTCGAGCCCAACTATCACGAAATACCTCCTCACGGGAGATGGCAGCACTTTGAGGTCGGAGGCCGGCCGAGGGTGGACCAACTCATGGCGACATGGCCTAGCACTGTGGATGCTCAGGAACGGACGAGGAGGTTGATCGACCTATTCCTTATCTCCGTGCTGCTCGATGCGGGCGCAGGTACAAAGTGGCAATACAAGTCAAAGGAGAGCGGCAAGATCTACCGGCGCAGTGAAGGTCTGGCGGTTGCGAGTTTGGAGATGTTTAAGATGGGTCTCTTTTCCAGCAACCCAGACCAACCATGTCAGGTGGACAGTGGCGCACTGAAGAAGCTCACGATAGAGAAGATGGGGAGAGGTCTGCAAGTGAACAACGATAACCCGATTGATGGCCTCGAAGGACGGACAAATCTACTCATACGGCTCAGCGAATCGTTACTCAACCAGGAGATTTTCGGCCCGGAGGCTAGACCAGGCAACATGGTGGACTATTTGCTTTGCCATCCTTCTACTCACGTGGCAGCAGTCCCCATCATCCCACTACCCACCCTGTGGACGACCTTGATGGATGGACTAGCAAACATCTGGCCAAATACCAGGACACAAGTGGACGGCATCCCGTTAGGAGACGCCTGGCCATGCGCCTCGATGCCATCACACCCAACACATCCGTGGGAAAACATCGTGCCCTTCCACAAGCTCACACAATGGCTCGTCTATTCGCTCATGGTTCCAATGCAGAAGCTAGCAAATGTACACTTTGTGGGCGTGGAATTGATGACTGGCCTGCCCGAGTACCGCAACGGCGGCCTTTTGGTCGACACAGGCCTGCTCACTCTCAAGCCAGACGACATGCAGCGCGGTCTTGAGCAATACCACATGAACGCAACACGGCAGGGACAGCCGAATATCGAAGTTGTACCGCTCTTCACAGCAGACGACGACGTCATCGTAGAGTGGCGCGCCCTCACAGTCGGCTTCCTGGACATGCTTCTAGACGAAGTCAACACCCTCCTCGACCTATCTGGAAAGGACAAGCTCAGCCTCGCCCAGATGCTGGAAGCAGGTACGTGGAAAGGCGGGCGGGAGATCGCAGAAGTGTCACGGCCAAACACCAAGGAGCCGCCAATCATGATCCTTTCGGACGGCACGGTGTTTTAGGAAGGCTCCCTGTTCGAAGGATGGGATACTGGCCCTCCTGAGTGGAACGAAACCACGCCGTTGGACGCTGCATTACTCCACCGCCGATACAGCGCAGAGATCGAGCATGGAAGGCCGGCCCACCGCCGACTGCGTTCTTATGAAGGGTCTCGTCGTGCGCCAATGTATGAAGGACCGCGCCGCTCGAGTGAACCATTCATACGCGCTCTTAAACCGCCTGTTGGGAACCATCCTTTGCGCGCTCATCCGGTCACGCCTCGGAAGGATGGGAGTAGTAAGAATAGTGAGCAGGATGATAGCAAGAGCTACCACTCGGCTTTGACGACACAGTTCGAGAGTGGTAGGTGAGGTGAAAGTGCAGTGTTCGCATAACACTGTGGATCATGGCAATCCTAAGCATGGGTATAACGGCACCCTGCAGCTGGTCAATGTCTAATGTAATGGAGGGGAGGCGTAATACAACAAGGGAGGCGTAGTGGAGTGACGGGAGATACCACATCTAGATACCCTGGCTGAAACTATGCTATACAGCGCAGTTGCGCTCCTTGATTGATAGCAAGTAGTTCTACAAACGAACAGCTCGACATGCCTCATTCGCATCCGTGGTCCTCATCATCGGACCTAGTGCCTCGCTCCCAGACACCCTTCGCCCCGTTCACAGCGCATGTAGTGCTTCATTTCCTGCCTCGCAACGCCACAAGGACGTGGGAGAAGTGTGCTCCGTTCCCTGCGTACTGCAACATAGACAAGATGAGGAGAATGAAAAGTCTGTCGCCCTAGATCATGAAACACGACTAGCCATCTTTACCAGCTGCCGAGTGATTAACGAAAGGGTGTGTTGGTCTCGGAATCTAGCACGCTGAGTGCTAACCGTGCCTTCATGGACATCCAGACGGTGGGTAGGTAGAGATTCCTGGCGGAAAGAAAGAGGAAGCAGAAACGCGCGCGAGGATTTTGATGGAGAGCATTTCTTCCCGCTGACTACGCGGGAAAGTTGATTGGCTGGGAGCGGTCGGCCTCGGCTGGCTCCGCTCTCGCAACGACATCACGACCACCTCGATGCTCTGTAAGCCCATCTACCATTGACCGACCCCCCCTGCGTGAGAGAAGGACAATGCTTGCACAGAGGGCGATGCAGCAGTCGCTGCGGCGGCGTGAGTACCTAACAAGAGGCAGCGGATGGTACTGGGACACTAACAACCACACAGTAGCCGTCCAGCATCCAGCATTGAGACTATCAACGCCCGCCGCCATTGCCACAGGCATTTACCACCAGAAACGGTATGGGCACTCGACCGCCTGTCCGCCGCACAAGCTGACAGCAATTACAGGTTCGCCGCCGCAACGACCATCTCCGAAGCAACCGAACACGACAAGATCCTCGCCCGCCAACGCCTCAACCGCCCCGTCGCCCCCCATCTCGCCATCTACAATGCCCAAATCACCTGGTACCTCTCCGGCCTCAACCGCATCACCGGCTGCACCCTCAGCGGCGCCTTCTACATCTTCGGCTCCCTCTACCTCATCGCACCATACATCGGTCTGCACATGGAGAGCGCGGCCATTGCGGCCTCGTTTGGAGCTTGGCCATTGATCCTGAAGATTGCTACGAAAGCGTTCTTCGCGTTCCCGTTCACCTTCCATTGCTTGAACGGGCTGAGGCATTTGTCGTGGGATACTACGCATTTGATCTCGAATCAAAAGGTTATTCAGACGGGATGGACGGTGGTGGCGCTGAGTGTTTTCAGCGCGATTGGCTTGACGTTGCTTGTATAAATGTGGAAGTAGGAAGATGTCGAGACAATCGGGCATGGTACATTATGATATTTCTGTCTTCAGACAACTGCACAATGTCGAATCCGTAACAATATGTCTCTATGGTCTCACACCCATGCTGAGGTCGGTAGATGGACTCGAGAAGTCCCACGCAGTGTCTTCGAAGACACCCTCGAATGCCGAGAAGTCGATATCCTCCATGCCGCCTATGCAGCCTATATAGTCCAGCGTCCAGTCCTGCGGGGGCACCGCTGCTTCGCTCCCCACGACATCTGCTGCGGGCGAGGTCATCGAGACCATGGGCTGCGGCTGACTGAGATGGCTAGCAAAGCTATCTGGCCTGAATGGCGAGTTCGGGCCTATCGGCAAAGTGCCACCCATAGCGTCAGCCGTCCAGTCGCCCTGCCATATCGCCGAGAACGGTGCAGTGGGGGCTGCCTTGGACCCGGAAGCCTTGGTCGTGGTTCTCGAATGTGGTGTCTGTCCACCATCGCTACGGTCCATCTCTTCATTGTCTTGCTGCGCCGGCATCTGCTGTCGACTCTCCCGGGCTCGACTAATCAGCTTATTGACGTGCTCCCAGGCTGGTTCGTCACGCTTGGCGTCAAAGACTCTATCCCAGTCCGCGAGCACAGGATCCAGCACCCTCCAAGCATTGTTGACGAACTGCTGATTCTTGTTATGGCCGAGCTCTGCAACCACAATCGCGATAGAGTGCCATTGAACCCAGCCACGGAAGTACCACGCCCACTGCTTGACAGCTTTGTACTTGGCGACCGCCTGGTACAGGCGAAGAATATCCACAGAGCCTTGCAGCAAATTGAAGCGGTCTTTGGTCGGCATGTCCTTGGTCGGAATCTGGCCGGGAGCGAAGTCGACCAGGAAGCGGCATTTGATTAGCATCAGTTCAATCCAGCCGATGCACATCCAATCTATCGGCCTCGACGGATGCATATAGCTCAAGAAGTCGTTGTTGACCTCGAGCCTATTGACCTCTAATATCTTCTTCAGTTCGAGTTTCGTTGCCGCGGCGCCAGCATCCGAGTGATCTGTCCTGGACCTCTTTACCTGTATCAGCTGGTGCACCAGACGCACCGTCTCCCATTTCAAGAGCACCCAAGTCATGTCTGTGACACCGATCCGTGGCTCCGCTCGATCTTGCATCTCCGGAGCAATGTCCACGTCGTTGAGGCTAGCCGGCAACTGAACTGTACAGCCGTCCATAACACTTGACTGTCTGGCTCCTCCTTCTTCAGCGCCTCGTGACTCCAGAGCACAGATATGCCACCACAAGCGTCGACGCATCTCGACCTCGTAAGGCGGGTAATCGTCACCGGGATCTTTGTGCAGGCCGATGAGCTGAGCCATGCGTACTGCCAGCGAGAACAAGGCTTGGATGTTCGTGAGGCTGTCGTCGCGCCGCATCGCTACCTGGGCGGATGTTAGCTGTTAGTGACACAGAGCGAGCCATACTTACTATGTACATCACCAAAGCCTGCAATGATTCAAGCACAGGCATACTGTAATTGTCCGACAACGTCGACTCAATGATCCTTCCGTATCGCTGGAGCAAGACCCTCCTGTCCTCTCCAAACTGCTTGCGCGCCTCTCGAGCCGTACAAGTCGACACAGCCGAGTAGTAAATGGCGAACAACAGCGTCTCTGTCACAGGATCCGCGGCCTGTAGATCATCCATCACCACGAACAATTTCTCACCGAAAGAAGGACGATGAATGATCTTGAGCATAGGATCAACCCGTATGACATATAAATGCCAGTACTCGAAGATGCGTCTCGCTGGTGGGTGCACCGCGATACCACCCATCTCGTTCGCAGCATTCGGTTGCCGCAGAGGGAAGAACCGTCCATTTTCTTCGGCTTCGTTCTCGGGGAGGTGAGAACTGGTCAACGCGATGAGCGCATCCTTCACCAAGTCCTCAGAATTACTTGTATGTCTGCCCGCATCGATCCTCGACTTGACGCTGTTCGACGGTCCAGATCCGGAGGTTGCAGTCGCGGCTGCTGAGTCGCCATAACCTTCATCGCCTTGAGCATGGCTAGGCTGAGAAGTGTCCTTAGGCTCCAGATACTTCACTAAGTCCTCTAGATGTCGTTCGCGAGACGCCTTATCCTTCTTGTAAGGCCCTCGTTTCCGCTTGGCGCCGTGCTCTGGAATCGGGTAAACACAAGGTAAGCCGCCCTTGAGACAATTACTGCATCCCTCTTCCTCGCGGCTACACTTCAGCTTCCGGGTCCGGCACCCGAGACACGCCGTCCCTGGTTTCGCAGGCTGCTGTAATGAGGCTCCGGACATCCTGGTGACCAGATCCCGATCTGCTTTCGGATCCGAATGTGAATGCGGTACAGCTCCTGGTCCGGCTGATTCAGCTGGCCCCGGGATATGGGTGGCCGAGACGTCCACGTTGGGTTGGGATGTTTGGAACCATTTTTGCGCTGTACGTGATTCTTTTTGTTTTTGAAGGTTGCTTAGTAAACGAGAGGAGGCTTGTTGACAATGGGGGAACGGTCGGCTGAAGGATTGTACCGCAGCACTTGAAGCTGGTTTTAGTGGAAAGGCTAATCGACATTGTTTGCATGTGAACAGTGATGCCAGCTAATTTGTGAGATCCAGTACAGTGTATGTTGGAAACAGTTTTGATTTAGCGGCCAGTAGACTGAACGTTGTTCTGCATATGCCAACTACCTGTGATCCAACACGCAGTGGGACTTGTGAATTGATCTTATCGAAATGCTGAGAGAAGCACGCAGGACATATCTTGGAGACACTGACTACTCTTCTAGAGCACTACGAAGCGTCGAAGATCTGGAATGTACAACTATACCTCAACATACTCCTCGCCATCGCCCAGCGTCTCGGTATATCGCTCCCATGGTTGAGGCTGTGCACCATCACAGTACCAGCCTCCGACGTAATGACGATAGGCCAGCCTTTCCAATTCAGTCCTATTGAAGTATAAATCGTCTCTCCTCGGGTCAATGTCAATCCCATCCCTCCTACCCTCCAACCAGAACTCCAACGCATTACACAAGTCGGTCATATAGCAGTCATCGAACGTCCGCGCTTCTGGATCGTAGTCGTGCTCCCCGTCGCGGTAGTCCTTATCCAAGTAGGACAGACGACGTACTGACGCTAATCTGCACGGTGGCAAGTCCACGAAGTGGTCAAGGACTCTAGCGACGAGTGGTTCTGAGGTATGGGAACGTGTACGGACCCAAGTCTCTGTACGGTAGTCTCGAACATATTCGTCCTCACCCGAGTCACTGCCGCTGTCCGAATCCTTCAACCGATAATGTTCCGGGCGACTATACTCGTAAGCAGGTTCTTTGTAGTTGGACCAATCATGGTCGATTTCGTCGCAACAGCCAGTCCAGCGAGATTTCCTTCCTTCTGGGATTTCTTCAGTCCACTCGGAATCACCTATGTTCAGGGTGGTGTCTTCCACAAAGCAGATGGTGAGATTTGGCAGCTCACTGGGATGCCCATGTCGTAACGAGGCGACAGCTTGCCTCAATCGGGTGCCGCTAGGCCAAGGGTCCCATGCCCGGCCCTCTCCCGAGCCCTGGTAATAGCTGATGCGAATATCGATTCGCTGGAACCGATACCATTCTAGCTTCATCGGCAGCTCGTTGATGTCCTCCATGACCACGTCGGGCGTGATGTTTAGTGATGCGCTGCATTCTCTATACATCCACATTTCCAACTCTTCGCATAAGACCTTGTGCGTAGCGCAGACGGCGAAAACTGTCTTCTCCTCTTGTCTGTGTAGCGGAAAGTTGATCGTTCGGTCCGATGGCAGCATATAGCCATACACGGTCTGTCGTAGTTCAAGCGGCAGGTCAAAAAAGGCTGTCCTCGTAGCTTTTCGGGGCGGTACTCTGGTGTTTTCACTCTTGACTGTGGCAGGGGGATGCCCGGAATCGGCTTTCCAGGTGGATTGCGCGTATCTTTCGTACAGACTCCAGCCAGCCTGGAAACACCGCAGAATGGTGTTGCAGATGTTGTGATCCATCGTCGCGACTGCCTCTCGTCGAAGTTTGCAAGAACCGTAGGCTGTTGTTCGTGAGTGATGAAGAGTGATGCTGTAGAAGCTACTGAAAGCGGATGATAGTGTCATGTTCAGTGTGACGTCTGGCCATATATATACCTAGCAGAGAATGCATGTGAGTCTCGTGGTGACTCCCAATAAGCTTCACTCAATCCTGGGGATGGTCTGTCGTTAATACGAAGGTCCAACGAATACCGCTGGCTTTCAATTTCTGCTTACCTCACCTGAAAATGCGATTCGTCGCCACCTGATGAAATACTCGGCTGCTCGTGCATGGCCAGTAGTCAATCTTGAAGCCCTCTCCGTCGTCGAAACAGGCGGCTAGGAGGAATCCTCAGGCATTGCAGCACCAGACTGCTGGCTGCAGTGCTGCAGAAGGGCACAATCGCCGCGCGAGAGTAGCATTTGGAGTGCAGGGGACTCACCGGAAGCTGGCAAGTCGACAAATATCGCTCCACACGGTCAACAGTATCCCGTCGTGGCAAGGTCGTGCTCCATATCGCCTGAATGGGTAATTGCAAAACTGGAGAAGGTGTAAAATCGCCGCATGGCCAGTCGTCGACGTCTGCAACCGGTCTGTTGCGGGAAGGGACCATGGAGTGACACGACGCTTGCCGGTAGCACTCTGTGGCTAGGGGTTCCTGTACAGAAGAAGTCGGCGAGTCGACACCCATCGCGCTCCGTTGCCGAAAACCCGGTTCGGAAGCGTTGTCGGATATCGTAGCACCATGGTGCTGACCGCAATACCGTATGCCAGATGTCGGCCTTCATACCATCTCTGTTGTCGGAAAGGTTGACTCTCAAAGCAACATGACGCTTACCAGCAGCATTTCGTCCATGGCAGATTCTCTTAGAAGTCGGCAAGTTAACAAGTATCGCTCTCCGAAGTCGATGGTATCCCGTCGTAGCAAGATGAGGCTCTGTAGCCCTAGAGTGAGGATCGCAGTGTTGGAGAAGAGGTTGACGTGTGGACTGTGGCCAGAAAGTTTGCTCTGCAAGACTACGGATCATCGAATTGTACAACTACACCTCAGTGTAGTCCTCCGTCACATCGGTCATCTCAACATCTTCATCTGCATCCAGCTGCACACGTGTACCCTCAGCGTCCGGTGCACCAATGGTGGTCTGCCCAAACGCTGTCGTTCCAAGTGTCGTGTCCTTCAATGTCCTGCCCACCTCCGTTACATCGCTATCTTCGTCATCATCATCTTGCACACCGCCAGCCTTAGCCGGCACCGTAACATCGAGCTCCGTCTCCGTGACCTCAGCACCACTCTCAGTCGGCAGTTCTGTCGTCTTGAGAATAGTCTCCTCGGGTCCACCACCTCCTCGCTCCGCCGCAGCCACCGTGTTCATCTGCTCGAATAACTGGCTCTGCAGCTTCTTCAAGATGTTGCGCGATGTCATGTCAGTGGCAAGACCTGTCTCGTACGCGACCGCGACCTCCTGGCAACACTCCTTCAACAGCTCAGCCGAGCAAGCACCAGCGGGAAGATGTACTTTTCCAAGGATCGAGAACAGCACTTTCTTCTCATCCTTGCCAATTTGGTACGAGTTCATGCGATCAAGCAGGCGTTCTACAAGCAAGAACTGCGTCTCACCCGCTCCATCAGCAGTCGCGTTCGTGCCAGCAGCTTCTGCAAAGCCAACAATCTTTCGCGGATCCGTCCAGTCAAGCAGCATCTGGCCAACAGTACCTAGCTTGACCATTCCTTCGCCGCTTTCGTCGTCAACATCTGCATCGTCGAGCATGTTTTCGCGAATAGTGACCAACTTGGCGATGACAGAGGGTGCGATCTGGACCATTCGGTGTGCATTCTCAGCACGGCTATGGCAGTACACCGGCAAGAAGTAGCTCAGACTCTGCTTGAGCTGTGCGTTGGTACCGGTGTCCGGGTCAAAGTAAGCGACAACGAGTTGCTTCAGGAGATCAGGATCTGTGATCAGACGGCTGAGCATCGTCTTCGAGAGAGCTGTCGCGCCTGTTGACTGCACCGCTGGATCGTCTGACTTCAGTGACTTCGAGAAGACCTTCAGGACTGGCTTGATCAGCTGGTTGCCTTCGGGTTGCTCGGTGGCGGTCGTGGCATCGATGCTAGGCTCAGCTAGAAGTGATGGATGAGTGATTAGTATGTCCGCGATGATCTGCAGTGCGATCGTCTGCAAAGCTGGATGTCCTTTGGTGAAGCAATGCAAGAACAGGGTGAGATTCTCTTCCGCAAGGTTCTGCCCATGTGTCAGTGTTATCTTCTGATCGGAGTCCTCAGCCGACAACTTACTCTACCCAGTAAACAGCACAATCCCAAGCACAGCAGACCTCTCTCCCGTATTGGCGCCTCTTGGCTTCTCACCGCAGGGACGATGAGGTTGTTAAGCATCATCACCAGATGCGTATTCTGCTCCAAATCGCAGCCTACGTTCTGCAGCATGCATAGCGCGATGTGCAGGCACTTCATATTGACCATGATCTCCTTGATCGCCTTCTCCTCAGTTTCCTCCGGAGTGAGCTCTTCGCCATTCTTCTTCTTCGGCTTAGGCTTGCTAACTGTAGCACCATCCTCATCGACATATTCCGTGGCAGAATGAAAGCTTTCGTCTACGCTCGAGTTGTCCTGCTCGGTCTCGCCATCCTCGCCAAGTATAGTGTCGTGCACTTCAGCGATAGCCTCCAGCACGATACCGCAGAACTCACGCTCACCCTTCGCGTCTTCGCCACACACGAGTCGCAGAACCTCGGACACCAGTCTTGTAGCTTCCTCTGGCAGGTCAGGTAATGACAGAGCTTCACGCATAAGCCCAAACATCTTGCGTCGGCCCACTTCGTCGGAGTAGTCGAGAGTAAGAGCCATGTGCAGCAGCTGCTCTACGATGAATTCCCTCTGGGCGGCATCTTCTACTACATCCTCGTCCTCGCCGGTTGCTGCTTCGTGCATGGTCGCCACGAGCTTGTTCAGTTCGCGCTCCAAAAAGTAGCCGAACTTAGTAACTTCTGGCAACTTTTCTTCGACCAATGCATCCAGATTTCGGTGGCCAGCATATGCGGCGTCCTTGTTGGAGCGGCAGTAATCGTTGAATGTTCGTGCGACGAATGCAAGCTCAGGGTTGAGGTCCTCCCAGAAATCGTCTGGGAACGATACGTACTCAACGTAATCTGGCCGACCATCCCAGAACTCCTTCATGGCCGTAAGGGCAATGCCGCCTTCAGTGCCAGAATTAACGACGTCGATGCGTTCCAGAAGTTCGAGAAGCGCGTCGAGAGATGGGTCTGCCGCCTGGTTGGCAGGCTTCTGCGCGCCTTCGCCTTCGGCCTCTTCGGCGGCTTGAGCTGCTGGTAACACTGCACAGTCCTCAATCCAGCGTTCTCGGAACAACCGAGCAGTCGCCTTTCGGACGCTCTCATCACGGTCACGCAGGCCCCATCTCAGTAGCTTTTCACGATGTGTCAGGCTGAGATGCCTGAAGTCACCAAGAGCCGGCAACAAACGCGCGTAGAGTGCTCGCCGCGTTGCGCCATCCGAATCGCGGGCGCGTTCCAGCAGGTATGGGAGTACTTCTTTCGTCAGAGGTAAATTGAGCAGCAGGTTGCGCCTCACCTCCGCAGCTGGGTCGTTCTGAAGCACTACCAGTAGCTTTTCCAAGACACCGCGACCCACATCATCCTCCGAATCAGAATATTCTCCTCGGTCCTCGTCTTCCACCTCCGCTGCGAGTCTCCCTAGCCCATACACTGCTTGGAGTCGGACCATAGACTCCTTGTCGTGTATTCGCTTCAACAGCGCGTACCTCAGCTGGTGGAACAGTGTGTCGTCTAGTGTGTCGAGACTGTTGATGATATGGCTCGTGATCTGAGTGGCTCGGAACCTGATCACTTTGTCTTTGACTGTGAGTAATTGGAGCAAGGTGTTGAGTATCTGCGAGACCAGTCTTGACGTTGGCGTCTCCAGAGCGCTTGTTGTGTCCGGGTCGCTTGAGGTCGCTATCTCGTTGTCCTTCGCGCCGGCAGAGTTCAAGAAGGTCCCCAAGAAGCGCACCACCCTGTCGCCGGCGGGTTCTGCTTTACGTACTGGCAAGATACGCAGCACACATCGTACCACCTCACTGTTGAAGTCCTCCTCCTCGTAGTCCTCCTGTCGCTTCGCTTTGTTTAGTTTGACAGGTTCGTAGGCGCATTGTTCTTGGATCTTCCTCAAGCTGATCACGAGTTTACGATGTCCGGCGGTGGACTTCTGTGCATCGCCGAAGACTGTACATATCGCGCGCCGTAATGTTGTATCGGCGCCTTCGTCTGGTACGTCGGTTACTGGGGAGCTGTTGCGGCCTGCTGTTTTGAGTTGTTGTGTGGATGATTTGCGTGAGACTGTGCTGTTCGCTGAAGAGCGCGCACCTCGCGCGACGCGGCCGGGCATGCTTTAATGTACCGTCGTGATCGTATGGGCAGATGGTCGTTCGTTGTATGCAAGTTTGAAGATCGGTCGCGCCTTCCTTGTTGTGGCTGCATCAACACCCTGCCCATTGAAGCTAGCTTCGGACTTAATCGGCCCGTGGCGGCATCTTGTCATGGAATCCCGCTCCTCGCCGTCTTGCGCACGAAACCAACAAGACGCCGATTCGAACCGGTAGGTGTCTACGGCCGTGACCGGCGGGTTGATCCTTGCACCGACTTCCATATATCAACAACCCGGGTCCTCAACTTTTAACTTCGCCGACAGACACACCTTCGCACTGGTCTCCTCTCGTAGCATCTTTAGACCACTGCCTTTCCCTTGCCATTTCGTACATATACACCCATTGGCTCCACGAGAGAGAACATTCAGCATCCATACAAATCGCACTCCACCACCTTCAACAATCACCATGGACCCCATCACCGTCGCCCGCTACCTCTCGGCTCCCACTGCCTTCATCCTCGCCGGCTACGTAAGTTTCACAAATAAAATACCATTCGCTCACCGCGGGCTGCATAAGAGGTAAACTAATCAAGCCCATCGATTTCCGCAGAGCATTTCCGCCTCCCAAAGCACCGTCCCACTGCTCTACAAAGTCCCATCCTCAATCTCCGCCGAAGTCTTCAAAGGTGTCTTCCAAAACGGGGCGATAATTGTTGCACCAGGAGCAGTCATCTCGGCCAGCGCCTTCGCCTACCTGGCATATGCGATCCCATCTCAGAGGCGACTTTACGCGGCTTCCGCGGCTTTGATTCTGGCCCCGCTGGTCTGGACGAAGGGGGTGATGATGCCAGGCATCGAACGCCTTATCGAGATCTCTGGCAGTACTGTCGAGCAGCAGAAAGCGGACGCGAGTGGCGAGGCTCTCAAACTGATGCAGGCGTGGGTGCTGCAGAATTGGGTGAGGGCTGCGCTGAGTGCGTCGAGTGGCGTGACGGCGTTGTATGCGTGGGCCAATAATGCTTGAGGGCGATTAGTCGTCCATCCGCTATCACGACGGGACGTACTCTCCTCGGACTTTCATGTAATCAGTATATTACTATTGGAAACACCGACGTCTATGGCGAGGTGGAATCTTGTGTTCACAGTTGCTCATATCGCCGTTGCTGCCTCTCCATGACTAGGATCTCGTCAGGCTCTACTAATCTTTTGCTCTTCTCGGTCAGATCCAGTTTGGATATTTCGTCAGTAAGACTAGGTGGGAATGGCACATGTACATGTAGTATTGTGTGCGATCGCCTTGAGATATCTTGACACTATGACGGAAACCCAAACGAGCACGGACCAGTCCACATTGATGGTCGCAGACTTCGGTACCACCAGTCATCACCTATCGTGTTCGCGTCGCAACCTTCGCTGGTCTTCGATGTAATCAGACATACCATCGGCAAGGCCTACAAACGTGCTAGGCAGGATGGACCCGCCGCCGTTGCGGGCTTGCTACTTCAGCCCCGCAAGACTAGGTAACTTAGGTATCCGAACGGGAAAGGAAAGATACATAGGTCCGACGACCTTGTATAAGTACTCGGTGGAAGCCTCGTGTTCTTGTTGTACGGATTTACTAACCCCACGAGCCTCGCAACTTAGATTTGCTCTCGGTCTAAAGCGATACCGCCATCATGCTGTTATCCAAGGAAGAGCTCGAGCAGTCCTCGCATCTGGACCAAAGTATCCATGATGTACGTTTGTCCAGTGAATAGCGTGGCAGTATGTGCTCACATATCCGTGTCCTTAGTTCCTCTCAAATGCTCAGATGCCTCCCCCCGATGTGAACGTGCCTGTTCATCTGATGGTCCGCCAGCAGCTAAAGACGCAATCCACAACCTTAGTCGAGAAGCTCGGCCAACCTCCGAAAGGAACGGAGGAGTTCTACAAAGAAATTCCAGTCCGGGATGGCTTCAGCTCCTCACTCAAGATCCACAAGCCTACTAACGGTGGCGGACCGCTTGTTGTGCTCGCTTTCGGCGGAGGCTTCCTTGGTGGCGATAATGATCAGCTGTCGGAGTACTCGCGAGCACTGGTTCAGCTCTTCGGCGCTACGGTGGTGAACATCAGCTACCGTGTCGGCCCTGAAAATAAGTTCCCACAGGCCCAGCACGATGCCTGGGACAGTCTGATCTGGATCGCCGAGAACGCCAAGGGCGAGGAGCTCTCAGCGGACCCTTCGATGGGCTTTGTCATGGGCGGTGTGTCTGCCGGCGGAGCTCTCATGGCTTGTCTATCTCGCCAATTTCAGGAAGCACCTTTGGCACATCCTTTGACGGGCCAATGGCTGTGCATTCCTGCTGTGATGGACAATGCAGGTATACCGGAGAAGTACAAGTCGTATCATATTTCCCGAGAGCAGAATTCGAACAACCCCACGATGCCTTCCGCTATGCTTGATGCGATGATTCAGCTTAGTGAGATTGATACAAATTCGGAGCTCGCGTTTGCGGTGCACTCCAAGACGGATGTTGGTGGGCAGCCGAAGACGTACTTTCAGGTGGCGGGCATGGATCCATTAAGGGACGATGGGTTGATCTATGAGGATATGCTGAAGGAGGCTGGAGTGTCGACTAAGCTGGACTTCTACCCGGGCGCTGTACATGGGCACCAAATGATGGTGGGCATGCTGGATCTTGGGAAGAGGACGAACATCGATACTCTGGTTGGCTTTGGGTGGCTGCTGGGGAAGGAGATCAGCAGGGAGGAGGCCGCGAAGGCGTTTGGGATCGATGTGGTGTAGATTCGCGACATTAATTGCACTTATGATAAGAGATGTATTTCTGACACCCACCGTAAGTCTTTAGAGCTGCTAAAGAGCCACTGATGAGATCGCACGCTGTCTCCACTACAGCAAGAGATGCTGCATGGTACTTTCTCCGACCGCAATAGCGGCGCCTGCGGCAAGTTCGTGGAGATGTACTTGGATTGACCTGTCTCTTCCATACCATCTCCGATACAACATCAGACGCTGCAGGTAGCTTCGTCGACCGTAGTGGCAGCATCTGGAACCGGCTCTTCGGGATGTGACATCGGTGTTGGGGACGTTGCACATCACGTCTGAGTCAACAACGGCTGCCGGAAGGTGCTCTCGTTGACTGAAGACGTCCTCAATCAGCTGTCCCCGATGGGGTAGAACTACAGCCTCTTAAGGAAGATAGTGGCGAAATCAACTGTTCCTCCGCAAGCCTTTGAAGCGCGCTCAGAACCTTACAGCGATACTTGCACCCCAAGAAGAGTAGTTGATGCGACATCGGAAGATAAGGTATGATATGATTCTCGTACTCTTGTCACTAATCTTACACTATTCATCAAAAGCGCTCATCATTGTAATCGTAGGGCGGCTTCCTTCGGAGACAAGCCAAGGACGTTGGTGAGGTGCTCGAGCCTGGAGTAAAGAATCAGCACACGCAACTCCACGTATCAAGGAATACCACTTACTCCACTCTCCGAGCCACCCTCTTCTTCGCCGCCTCAAACTCCTGCTGACACTTCTCCCATACCTTCGCCCTCCTCACTTCATCCACAGTCTTCACCCTTATCCTCAACAGCCCACTCACAGGCCGATGATCACTTACACGCAGCGTCCAACGCTTATACTCATCCATCCTCACCTTGCCAAGCCCGCGATACAAGATACGATCGCACCAAGCAGGCGCTCTCCGCTTCTCAGATGTATCGTAGTCGTCGCTCTGGAGATTATACTTATACGTCGGCGCAAAGCGTATCTCGCTCTCCTGGAAAGCTCGAAGGCGAAAACCAGGGTTCCGCTTCTTAGTAAGAAGAAGTTGGTCGCGTTCGAGCAATCTGCTAAGGTTGTTCTGCAGGACGTGCTTGACGACGGTGTCTCGGCCCATGGTGTCGATGCGGTAGTTGAGGTCGCCGTTCAGGATACAGATCTCGTGGTCGAGAATCATGCTGCCGTCGCCGCCTGAGGTGAAGACGTCCGCATGTTGTGCTACGCCGTCATTGATTAGAGGATATGATGGCAAAGTCTCTGCTTCCAATATGGCTGCCACGTCGTTGTTGCGGTGGATGGTCTGGGTCTGGCCAGCTGCGAGATGGCAGTTGATGAAGCATAAGCTGCTGTCGTCCAGAACCATGCGAACGATAAGCGCACCTTTGTTGCCATGATAGCCGGCCATGCCGCGCTTGACTTCGGACGCGTGGACGTGCTGAATCCTGTCTCGGAGGGCTGACTTGACGAAGATGCAAGTGAATAGTCCCACCAGACTTGCGGTATGCAGTAAAGTATAGCTTTGCGAACTTGGGCTGAACTCGTCGAGACATCTTGTGAGATGATCCCTCCAGTTGCGATACTGGTGGCCCATATGCTCCTGCTCGTTAGCATCTTTTTTCTTGCTTTTGAAAAAGGACTTCGCCGTCATCTTCTTATCTTCGAGGTCTACCAGCTCTTGGAAACCGAAGACAAAGATGTCAGGTGCCTCTCGCGATGAGATGTATTCCCGGAAGAAGTTGTTGTCTTCCTTATTCTGTTGCAAATATCCTGGCTTCGTGGCACCCGCATTCCACGTCAGCACAGCAGCAGTCAGATCGCTGAACGCACAGTACTCGCTATCGTGCTCTTGCATAAGAGTCTCCAGCCAGTCCTCCTCGAGCATGCCATCCCATATGCGAAGCATGTTGTCTGTTCCAAGACTGACAACCTGTAGCCGGTCCATCTTCCACAAGGCCGACCGATCTGCATTAATGCCACAGATCTGCTTCTCATGCGCTTTCCAGTCCTTCTTGACAGTCCAAGGAGTTGTCGAAGTATCGTAAACGTACGCCATGCCAGTATTGAAGCCAGCCCAGATATAGTCTCCAACGCCAGTCATAGAGCTGAGCTTGTACATGCTGACGTTGATAACAGCCGTACACGTGAAGTCGTGCCTATTGTAGACGCTCACTTTTCCGTCATGGTGACCAAAGTATACTAGCTCTGGCTTCGCACTCAACGTGGCACCAGAGTGGACTTCTCCAGTTCCAGGCTGCGACAGAGGGCTCCAGACCACTTGGAAATCGGTATCTGATTTGGCGCTTGGCGCGAACACCCGGATGTCCTTACCCACCGCGAGCCACAAATGTTTACCAAGCGCAATCGAGTACGTGTGACCTCGAACGGTTCGAAAGCTGCTAAACTGTGAATCTAGGCTCAGAGAGCCAGAATGGTCCGACTTCCAGACATTCAAATCCCCGCCATCATCCAGCGTCCATAGCTCTGCGGCATATCGAAACATTCGAACAACGTCCTTGCGAGTATGCGCGTTCGGCCTGGTTTTGACGATCGATTGCGATGGTATGTCCAGCTCATGGATCTCGCCTACACTCGTACCGAGCCAGATACGTTTGCCTTCGTCCTCGGCCGATGCGGATGGCTTGAATACTAGGGAGCTCACTCTGATCTCAAGATGTTCCAAGTCGACTAGTTGCTCACCAGTCCGCAAGCTCCATACTTTCGTGCGGTGGCCTGTTGTGCACACATACTCCCCATTGACCGCAAATATGCGGGTATCGTAGTCAGTCGGTATCTGGAATGGCCTTTTCTTGTACTTCGGCGGTCGACGGCTTGCTTGCGAAGAGTCAGGATAGTCACTTGCTGCAGGCGCCTGAGCTCCTGCCAAGTCTGAAGGTAAATTGTCCTCTTCGTCATCGTGAGAGTGGCCATTGACGGGCGCCGCAACGGGTGCTGCAACAGCTTTGGCAGCAGGTATCGGCGACGGAGCTGGCATTTCTCGCCGGTTGTCCATTGATCTCCGAGGCGCGGGAGCCGGTGGTGCAACTTGAGGCACGTTAGCAGGTGGTGGTGGTGGTGGTGCGACCCGGCCAAAACCTTGGCTCAGAGCGGACTTCTGGGTGGATTTACTGGCGGGAATACGAGGCGGAGTCTGCGCCCCGTCCAGAGTATACGCTCGTTTCGGACCCTCAAACGCATGTTTATCGAAGATCTGCTTAACCGGGCTTGTACGTCCGGAACGTACTTTAGGAGGACTAGTCCTTCCGACGCGCGTTTGCAGTTCGGGTCTTGATGGCAGCCTTGGACGGTCTTCGGAAAGATCTCCTGCAACAGTTCTGTCGTTGGCAGCCACCGGTCTGTAGCGCGCAGGTCTGGGCATTCCATTTGCTTGCTGCTCGCGTCTAGCTGCCGCATGATGATGCATTGGAGGAGTCCGAGGATGATCCCAACCTTCTGGTAGGGAAGATGGCTCGACGAAGGATGCGTTTGAGCCGGCGCGAGCACGTTCTATGATAGACGCATTGGGGTCGAATCTGCTACGATGGTTGGATGCCCCGGAGTTGGTCCGAACACGCTCCACGAAAGAAGCATCCGATGTAGTGCGCACGCGCTGATCGAAGAAAGAAGTCGAACCATTTCTTGCATGAGCTTGATCCGATGGTCTTCGTGGCGAGCTAGTGCCGCTGCCAGGAGGTGTACTGAATGGGGAGGCGCCCTGGTCAATGGGATCCACATTTACCTCTGGTGCGGTCAAGCTATCGGTCTTCTGTGCCAAAGCAAGAGGCTTAACCGGTACTTTCGGTTTGCCAGCACGATTTACTGGTGGAGGCACACTCATAGGTTGGGGTTGAGGCTTGTTTTCGGGGATTGGCGGACCAGTTGGGGCGCCCTCGGACTGTACCTGGGAGTACTCGCTAGGTTGCAGGAATGCCGGCATACGAGCTTCCAGAGCTGGGGATGCTGCTCGACTCAAAGTCCGTGCATGGGCCTTAACAGGAGTGTCAATTCCTGTCGGGGCAAGACTTGAGCTAGCCGGAGTGGCGGCGGAGGGACGTAGGTCCACGGACATGTTCTTCCTGGCTGGAGAGCGAGGGGAATTCACCCTAAGGAGGGGTGGCGACCTCCGAGAAGGTGTGATTGTCACCATCGACTGCGGCCTGGACATCGGAGTATTCGGAGCAAGCAGTCGAGGCACTGCTCTCGGTGGCTCGAGGTTGTTTGCCGTGATAGCTTCATGTCCGGTACTCGCAGTAGCAGGTGTGGTGAGGCGACTATTGCTTCCTAGAACTGGTCCGGCTAAGAAGGGCGATCGTCCAAAGATTGGTGATGCAGGTGGCGTTGCGGTGTCTTGTTGCAGGTTCTCGAACCTGGACCGTAGAGACGACACAGGTTTGATAGACGATTCATCTTTGCCATTGGGACTCTCCATGTTGTGTACGTCGTCAAGGCTGTGTTGTCCTGTTCCCGGCGCCAGTACACCCTCTGGAGCCCGAGCTCAGTACCAGGGTGTTGTGTACCTCAGTTCCATGAATGTTTTGTCTTTCTGTTGCCCTCAATTTTGATATCTTGCCACTGCTGACAGCTTTCGCTTACGACTATAACAGGCCAGTCAGCCGCGTCGTTCCCTTCGTACCACTGCTGTTCCCTAGCCGCTAGAAATCCTTGCTGATTTTTGACTTGAGTAGTACTGCTGTGGAAAGTGGATGATGTGCTGTAGCCTTTCAATTGGTTGTGTGTAGACCGGTGTCTCTTGTTTGCGGTAATGCTCTGGTGTTCGTGATCCCTCGTAACTCTGAATGTTTGTCTCTGGGCCTCGTGAAGCCCCTTCACCTTCAACTTCCCCAGGAAATGTGAAACGTGGCGGCGGCCCGCAACTCTATATAGCGATTAAAGCACTCGCCTTGTCACAACCTAATCCTTACAGCTATCACTCATCTACTCTCTACATTGGCATACTAGACAGCGCGATGTGGTAAGTACAGACACATCCGCCCTCAGGTACTGATCCAGAAGCTAATTTTACACAGCAAACACATCCTCAACGCCCAAGTCTCCATCCGCTCGCCCTGCTGCAGGCAGTGGTTCGATTGCGCGCAATGCCACGCCGACTCGCAGACGCACGAGCTCAAACAGACCATGGACATGACCTTCGCGTGCAAAAAGTGCAAGAAGTGCTTCCGGAAGAACATGGAGGAGTTTGAGGATAGCGACGAGTACTGCCCGCACTGCGACAACCATTTCGTGATCGAGGCCAAGGAACCGAAGGCGCGGCTGGAGGTGGAGGGCGATGATGTGAGGATTGATAGTCGGATGCTGAGGGATGAGCGCACAAAGCAAAGGGAGGAGGTCAAGATATGGGATGATGAGGGGGAGGCGGCGAGGCTGGGTTGAGCGAAAGGACTGCTTATGAGAATCACGACGATAGCCACGGGCGACGGCAGTACTGTGGGAACAGCGTTGGGAAAGACTGCTCGACGTGCCCACGTAGCAGATGTCTTCATATGGCACGATGGCACCTCGCGTACAGCCACAGTACACGCAATAACCGGAGGAACGCATTTCAAATCCATCAAGCATGGTCGATCCCCGTACCACAGAGTTGCACATCGAGAGTGCTACGCGGAGTCAGCAATAATCTCGTCAGCTCGCGACCGTCTCCATCGTCATTCGCGCCTCTCGACTGTCACAGTAGCCCCGATGCTCATACAACGATCCAAGGACAAGGTAGAGAGCTTAGATACCCTCCGTCTAGGCAGATGGACGCGTCTACACTGTGTTTATTCAGTCAGAGGCAATTCGAGCGTTGTCGTCCTTCTCTGATGTACCGTCCTGGCGAAGCATTTGATGGTACTAGATCTGACACTCCAATCCGACCCTAGATGAACGGGATCGATCGACTATGTATCGAAAACCTCGTATCGTGACCGTGACGGTATGACCATTCGATGTCGCGTGCTGGACAGGCTTCGCACAAGCCTTTGAAGTGAGGAGCCCTTGGAGGTTAGCTCCGATCGAGGTGGATCGGACCTGTCAGGAACGAGCTTGACTATTCCACTCTTGGTAAGGCGCGATCGCGAGCAACGCTTGTAGCGCCGTTTGTGGAGAGAGTTGCAGTGCCATTTACAAAATGGTGACGTTCTCATTGTCAAAGCACGCATCACTCCAGTAGTGCAGTAAACACCACGTCTTCCTGAGGTAAGAGGCTTGTGTTCCCTTGCTTCAAATCCGTTTGCACAGTTCTCTTCGTGCGAATAATCTCTCAAATCAAGCGTATGGCCTGCAGTCGACTGTCCAGGCCTTTCATCAACTCTTTACCAGCATTCAAACAGGTTGCATCTACTGCCAGACGTGCTTCCGTAGCACGAGCCATCATACCTACCATCAAGGTGTTTAAGCGAACAAACAGCCAAGCCGTGAACATGACCGGGAAGAAAGTCGAAGCGCCCAATGGCGAGCAGGTTCCGGAGAAGGAGCTGTGGAAGTACAGAGAGCCGTACATGGTTCACGAGCGTGATGAGGAGTTCAAGGCGATCTACGATGGCAGCTGCCACTGCGGCGAGGTCAAGTTCCAGCTGAGCAGGGAGTATCCGTTGGCGAGTAAGCTGTGCCATTGCACGACCTGTCAGAAGCAGCATGGTATGTCATCCATCATGATAAAGCAACGGCATGTGCTAACAGATCTCCAGCCGCCCCCTTCCAATGGGCTGCCATCTTTCACAAGGGCGACATCAACTTCCACGACGGCCACAATCACCTTGAGTGGTACGATCCCACCGACAAGAGCATCGAGCATAAGCTTCCCTGCAAGGTCCGCTGCAACTTCTGCCACAGCCCGATCATGGATGAGGGGAGGAACATGATCTTGATGTTCCCAAGCTTGATCAACTTCAAGAACAAGGAGGAGAGGGACAAGTTCAAGCCTAGGTGAGTGCTGGCAAACAATCACCAATAGCTTTAAGCTGACTTCATGCGCGCAGGTGCCACATGTTCTACCCCGAGCGTGTCATGGACATCCCCGACGGTCTGCCCAAGTGGTCTGGCATCAATGAGACCAGCGATCTCATCGAGGACTCGCCGCCGGAGCAGGTCAAGGAGCTGGAGCGGGAGCGTAAGAAGAAGGTGGAGGAAGAGGTCCACCCCGGCAAGAAGGAGTAGATGTGGTGTTGAAACGCTGAGAGCGTCGTGGCTCCTCTCGATCTCGCCTCAATGTCTGAACCCATGTCGACCGCTCGACGGAATGTGCTTCCACAACGAAGGGTCAACCCGAACGCTCTCAAACGAAGAGCTCATGTCAAAACGATGGAAGTCGGCCAATGCGTGTGTATCAGCGGCTTCGGATAGATGAGCAATGACTTGCATATGCTCGCTCAAAGATGATGCTGGAGGATGATGTTTGGGTAACATCATATCACTTCCACATAAACTTCATTTGTGCGCCGTGACCTCTCATTTCCACAACTCGACATACCTTCACCTCTCACAGCATCACCGTCGCTTTCTTTCCCTCACTTGCGACTATTCTACGACGCCTATGAGATATCATTCATTTAATGCTTCTGCTCCAACCTCTTCTATCCAACCCGGCCTAAGGGATTTCATGCTCGGAGGCAGATTCACAGATTCAACTTGCTGATTGGGCCACTTCTGTGCCAAGCCCGACTTCACGACCTCACTTGCCGAATGTAAGTCTCCCTGACGCGATTTCCCGTCAGATACGCTTCGTCCACGGTAGCACCATTGTAGCAAAAGAAAAATGCAGAGAGATTAACCATGGCGATTCACAGAACGAAGCTCGAGACCGTCGTCGCGCGTGGGCATAACGCGTGATGGCGAAGAGAAAGCGAGCCGCCACAGCCACATCAAGCAAGAAGCGCCAGAAAAGTAAGGGACCATCAGTAGTGCTGCCAAATCGATGGGTAGAAGTCTTCTCCGAGATAGCATCGCGCACTAAGCAGCGCTCTGGGACCTTCCAAGCTCAATTGCGAAGTCCGAGACGCTTGCTGAGTCTTTTACCCATCGCTTTGGAGCCACTTTGCATTCATGAGCTAATAGCGTATAGAACACCAACATCCTCACGGCGAAGTCGAGGATAGCGAGTATAAGATCAAATCTATTATTGGGGAAGACGCTACTCGCTACCACATCAACTGGGAGGACGACGAGGAAACAGGCGCGAGCTACGTGGATACTTGGGAGCCTAAGGCGTTTGCTAACGAGCTAGCTATCGCCGATTGGGTGCGCCAGAAAACGGAGCGGCAGGGTGAGTTGAACTAGTACTCCTTCTCCCACATCGTGAAGCTGATTTTGTGTAGCAGCCCAGTCTGCGCAGCTTCGAGAGAGCACAACACCGCGGAGACGGAAAGGCCGTCCACGGAAGATAGTCGAAAGCTATCCTCCTCCAGAAGGTAAGTACTGATGGGTAAAAGGGTTCTCCGAGACACAATCAGACCCCATGTCGCGCTCTGAGACCATTTGGAGTCTTCGAAAAGGTTGAGACACTTGCTAACCTTTTAACCCTTCTGTTCTGCAGCCGAGGACGACTCACGCGTGAACGAAGCTCCAGCTACTGCAGACGGCGTGCCTGAGATCGAAGAAAGCCAGCATACCGAACCTGAAGCTCAGCAAGGGGCCGACGAAGCCGACGAAGGTAGTCCGCTGTTTGTCCGAGGTGATACGCCGGACGCAGACGAGCTCCCCTCGCAGCCATCCGTTGCCGTCCACAATCCCGACCCACCTTCCAGTTTCTACGAAGGCGCCTACCAAGCGGTTTCTTCTTCCCAAGTGGACCCGGTTGTATCGCAGAGCAAACGCTCACCTGAACCCTCCCAGTACTTTCCAGAGGACACCACTGCCACAACTGAAAGTACCACTGAAGTCACTTTTGCGCCAACGACACCAAGCGAACCGTCTCGTTCCGCACCTCTCCACGAGGAAACTACCGGCGCATCTGTAGACGGGGCACCTGACGCAGTACCAGGTGCCGCAAACGGGCTCGAGAGTCGAGCAACGGCAGTCACTCAAGCTGAAGAGACCACCCGCGCGCCAAGTCATTCGTCCAATCAGGACGACAATTCGGAACCTGGACCCAGTGACGCTCGAGCCAGCACGACCAGAAATAATCGTCCCAGCACGCCGGCGAATATCTATCCTGCCGCTTCCGAGCCTCGTCGAGTCGCTGAGGACAGTTCTTACCCGCAGAGTAACAAATTACCCTTCCACGGAAATCCAGAACAGTTGGCAGGCAGTCTCGACGCGGTCTCTGAGCATAGAGAGTTACAGAACTCCTGTTCAGAACAGAAATCACAGTCACAGCACAATTCACAGAGCGCTCTCAAGCCGGAGTCTCAAGACTATATCGATCTCGCAACTACAACGCAAGAACCATCGACCTCTGGACAGCCGTTCAGCATCACGCCCCCGCCACGAAGGACACCTGACAACGTTGGGCCAGGTACCGGAGCTCCCCTCGCATCAAGCTCTTGGCTGGGTTCGCCGTTTAAGACCCAGATATCTCTGCAGTCGGGTGTTCGACTAGCGTCGCAGAACGACCAGGACACGAATTCCGAACGTCCGCAAACCCAGCCTTCACGAGATAGTCGTGCTAGGTTCACTCAATCCTCGACTTTCAACCCGCGAGCGTTCAGTGTCCCAGCTGAACACTCTCACTCGGTCTTTCCAAGTTCGATTGAATCGCCACCATCGCAGAGCATCAGAACAGGACAATTTGGGAACAGCGTAGCCCCTCCGCCGTCTGCGCCATCTACGCCAGAACCTCGCCGCGCTATGGAGAATCAGTCTACACCTACCAGTGGCGGTTCGTTACAGGAACGAATGGATGCTCTGCGTGCGGCCATACGAAGCAACTATATCAAGCCGAAGATGACTGCATCACCTGCACCTCCCGTCAACGAACCTGCCTCTAGCCCTCAGCTATCGATAGGACCCACGACTCAGCCAACATCATTAGCCGTCAATCCTGCACAATTGGCTTCGCCAATGTTGGCTGCCCAAGACGGTGCTCGCTCGCCTTCGGCTGTACCGGCGTCGGCACCTCTACCGGAGATCACGTTGGAGGAGATGAACACGTCCGAACGATACGAGACACTTCTGCCGCAGACGCAAGACCTGGGTGCTGGCGAAGGGCAGCGCAACGGCTCGCTAACGGCCAGTGCGGCACCTGCTGAGCAGCGAGAAGGTGGCGCGGCCGACAATGACCCAGAGAAGGCGTCCATGTACACGATCCCGATTGCCTTGTCCGGCCATCAGCGGGATCAATACCCTTCCACAGTCTGGCTGTACCGCAAGGCAGTTGAGAGATACCTGGCTTCCTCAAACACTGATCAGGATTTACCGCCAGCGATTGAGCAACTCTTGCAGTGTGCCCGCAACGTCGCAATGCATCCGGATCTGGACGATGTCGAGACTTTGACACAACACGACACAGAAGCCTCCCAGCAAGCCGAGTGGGATGTGAAATGCAGCGCCAAATTCAGGTTTCTTAGGGAACTTGTCGATCATTTGCGGGACCAGGAGCTCCACATAGCGATATATTTAAGCCCTAGCCCGCTTGTAGGCATACTGGACACGTTCTTCAGAGGCATAGGGGTACATCCGGACCACGCTAACGTCGACAGACCTCAAGATGTCCAGAATACCGGCAAGCTGCGCGTGACTCTGGTTACCTCTGATGACGAGGTGTCAACTGTTGCGCCAGCCAACCTCGTCATTGCGATGGACTTTCTGGCTTCGTTCGACAGACCAATCATCAGAGCACTTCGATACCGTCAACCTAGATGGGCTCCTTTCGTCTCTATCGTGGTCCCGTACACTGTGGAGCACGTTGAAAGATGTCTCTCGCCATATCTCTCTGGAAGAGCGAAACATCGGGCGCTCGTGAGCGGCACCTACCAGTTGAGGACGTATGCCGGCAGACTCGAAGGCGAGCAGCTCACGGTCAACGACTCTGCTGCTGCTCTGGCAGGCTACTTGACAAGCACTGAGAAGAACCCGGAGTGGCCACTGGTCGCTCTTCATAAGCTCGAAGACTTCGACAGTCAGACAGAGAGTGATATCGAGTATACCGAGGATGGTATCGCTGGCAACAAGCGTAGTCGCGTGGAAGGCGAGTCGGCAGAGGACGAGGAGCCTACAGGTGCTAAGCGCGCTCGCTTTAGCTCGCAGGACGTCCAGGTCACGCACATCAGCGATTCAGTGGAGCAATCGACACAGACCAACGCACTCGGTCAGCCAGCGGAGGTTGCACAGCCAGCGGCTACTATAACTGAGCAGCGCCTGCAAGACCGTCTCGCTTATACCCAAGATCGACTGCGTGAGCACGAACAGGCGTTAGCAGACCTTCAGTATCGTCACGAAGAACAGCGCAATAACTTCGTCGAAGTGAACAATGAACGTAACGCTGCCATCACAACGGCGCAGCATGCGGTGGAGCGACTAAACGAACAGGCCACGATTCGTGCCAAGGTCAGGGAGCTAGAGCAGCAATTGAAGGAAGCAAACGAGAGACTTGTCGATCACTCCGTACCCGAAAGAGCCGAGTTCGAAGCTCTCCGGATAGCCGCTACTGATGTCGCATGGGACAAGCAGAAGGTGGAGAAGAGGTTGGAGCAGGCAGAGAAGGACTTGGCGTATATTCGCGACCTCTATCAGAGCTCTTCGAGTAGTGCACAGCAACTTGCGACACAGAATGCTGAGCTAGAGGCTAAGCTCGCGGTGGCTGAGACCAGAGCTACGGGCGAGCAGGCGAAATTAAGGCAGATGGGCTACGATGCATACACGAAGAACCTGGAGAAGGAGAACAAGAAGCACAAAGCTTTGCTCACGGATCGCGAGGCTGGGATGAAGTTTAGAGATGAGGAGGTAAGCACTAATGGGTAAAAGGGTTCTCCGAGACACGATCACGCTTCGTGAGGCGCTCTGGGACCCTTTAGCCCTGCTCCATATGTCTGAGACACTGGCTAACCCTTTTACCCTTCCGTTCTGCAGATCGCGAAGCTTAAGGAGGCCAGCAGGGGCAGGATGGGAACCAGAGGCACAAGCGTTCCTAGGAGTCCTCGATTAGGCAGTCCTATGAAGACTGCTAGCAGGCAGGGGAGCCCAGCTGCTGGAGAGTTGAGAGGAAGATCTTCGTTGTTGCATCCTTTGCGCTCTGGCGCTTCGATGTGATACTGTGTGCTGCAGAGCCGTAGTTAATTATACATTCTTATCAAACACCGTACCCTCCTCCCCGGAAATGATAGACCTGATGGTGTTGAGTGCCATGTCGAGACGCTCGCGGACGCTCTCTCGTTCGGAGAGGCCATTAAACTGTGCAGCCTGTGTCTCCTCGACAGCGCTGCGGATTTGCTGCTCAATGGCTCTCCAGAGCTCGCTTTCTGGCTGGCCAGATCGGTCGTTTGCTGTCTCCTCGATTGTTGGCTGGGGAAGTGAAGGCGTCGGCGACTGCGTCTGCACCAAGACGGAGCGTTCCTCGGAGAGTCGCCACGACGTACCGATTGGCTGCTTGGGGCCCAGGGGAACGCTGTTGCTACCTACAGAGCAAGGAAAATGGTCAGCACTGATGGGTAAAAGGGCTCTCCGATATAGGATCGCACTCCATGACGCGCTTCAAGACTTTTTGACCTCTTCGAAAATGCCGAGATAGTTGCTTACCTGAGTATATCGGCCCTTGCTTGTGGCCTTTCGAAGCCACTGGTTGGGGCCCATACAAAGCGGCAGCGATCATGGCAGCCCTACTCGGATCCATGTGGTGGGACCCTGTAGACGTCTCCGGCGCAGCAGCAGCTGCAATGGGTAGCTTGAGCACGCCAGTATGGTGGGAGCGATTCTCAGAGGACGGATATCCCCCTGTCTTCACCGTGACCGCTCCGCTCTCTGTCTTCACCGTGGCCGCTCGACTCTCTGTCTTCACCGTGGCCGCTCGACTTTCTGTCTTCACTGCGGCCGCTCGACTCTTTGTCTTCACTGTGGCCGCTCCGCTCACCTCGGAAGTCGCTCGTGTTGGAGTAGCTGAACCAGGCTTTGCGAGCTGAACGGATACCTTACGGTCGACGAGACTCTTGCCGTCCAGCTCACTGACTGCCTGTTCAAGCTGGGAGGGGATGTAGAGATCCACGAAAGCGTAGCCAACCGGTCTGGTCGTACGTGGGTTGATAGGGATGCGTACGCTCTGAACGTAATAGTCGCGAAAGAAGGTCTTAAGATCCGCCTCAGTAGCTGCGTAAGACATATTTCCGATGTAGAGTCTGCGTCCCTCACATAGGGCGCGTGGATCTTGCTCTCCGCTGTCCTGCTGTGGCGATGGCGTGAGTACGGCAGCTGGGAGATCGTGCACAGAAGTCGAAGCAGCCAGCTCAGGTTCAGGCTCAGGCTTCACCTGGGCTGACTGCGTCACTGCAGTCTCAATGGAAGGTTGCCTTGCTTGTGCCACTACGCCGGACGTCGACGGCTTCACTACCGAGGGTTGGTCTTCGAGAGTCGGGGGTGGTAGTAGAGGCCGGAACCCTTTAGGCTCATAGTGTTCTACTCCCAGCTCCGGACAGCGGCGGAAGAAGTGCTCGTCGGTACAGTGCATACACTCATACATGCATTTTGTGTAATCGTGGTCAGGGCTTCCGCAATGTAGGCATGGCCTGTATGGTACGTGCGTTGTGAGGCGAACACGTTTCTGAAGCTGGTTGCCACCCGGTGGTGACAGTGGACGCTTCGCATTCATCTCGAAGAAGAAATTCGATGTGGGCTCAAGCAAAAGTACGCTGTGTACATAACCAGACCGGGTTGACGTTGATTGACGTTGGAGCGATGAGGTGAGGTCGATGGAGGAAAGCACTCCCTACACTAGTGCGCCTGCTGCGTGATCAGCGTGAGTGGAAGGAGCGACCACTGCAAGACTCCAACTTACAAGCTAGTGTCGGCCGTGAAAACGTTGCAGATCATCGGTTGATATTTCATCAGATCATCAGCTATTCTTCGTCGGATGTAGGTATTCATAATACCGCTGTAACGGCTGGACAACGTTCTGAAAGAAATCTTCTCGCCACTTGTCGTCCTTCAACACAGCTGGGGACTGCTTTAACGTCCACGCCACGGCATTCGCGTAGTCATCGGCCGCTTCACCCTGGACGTCATCAACCCATTCACAGGCGACTGTCTGCCGGATGATGGGATCTGCTTTCAAGGCAGCATAGGCTGGATTCCGAAACATTCTGTGTTCCTCGAGCCTGTGGCCGAAACAAAGCTCCAAAAGCACAACGCCTAGGGTTGAGAAGCTCCGGTCCTTCTGTGTGATCGCATTAATGTTGCTTGCAGGGGCGATGTTGGCTAATAATATATGGCTCTCCATGAAGCGCGGCAAGGTTATTGTCGTCGATCGGGAACAAAATGTCATCAGATGCCCAGACGCCTTTCAGCCAGGGTGTGGAGTGCAGTTGTAGATGAGAAGAGGCAAGCGTCAGTGCGATGCCGTATCTCTGGACACGGTTCAAATTTAGTGTGGCATCTGGTCGTAAAAGGTCTGCTAGAGATGTCCCTTTGGCGCAGCTGACCTTCTCCACGGTAGGATATACGGCATACTCATCATCGCCTTCTGTTATGCGGCCTAGACAGTCTTGACTGTTTGCAGTAGGTGTTGCAAGCAAAGCGCACAGACCTTGGTGTTGGAGAAAAGGTATACTTGGGCTCGCCAGACCTGGCGTTATTGTTGCTGCTTGAGTTGTGCAGGTGGTGGTTGTGGTATTTCTTCCCGACTGCGAACGAACTGCCAGTACTGAGGTCTTGGCCAGTATCGATACTGTTGGTAGTGCACCTGTATGCGCGCTAGCCGAGTGGTTGCTCCTAAAGTTTGGCTTCTGAGGTGCGGCAAGCTGAAGCACTTTCGGCGAATCACTTAGTTCAATCTGCAGTGCTCGTCTGCCGTGGCAGAATGGAATGACGATACTCATCTGTACTAGCTCCTTCGGATGTTGCTGGAGCCACAAGCTGGCGCATGAGCGGCATGTGCAGTGCCATGTGTTCATCAGAAGCTTGTATATGCTGTCCGCATGGCGCCAGAATTTGAGCAGCTTCGGATTCATCGCTGGCTTATGCGTTCGAGTCTGCTGATTCGTGAGAGCGGACACGCGATCTGATGCCACCAGCACGTTCTGTAGCTTGCTGTTCTGGCTCTCCAGCTCCTCTAGCAGCTCCTCTCGTTTTGTGGGTGCAAGGGCATATTTGGCTCGCTTCGTTTGGTAGCAGACATAGTCGTTCGCTCGGGCAAGGAGTTGATCCTACGCCTGCTTCGTCGGGCCAGACACGGCTGGTAACTTCTGCTGCTGCTTCATGTGCCGTTGGAATTGGCCGTCGTTGACTCGGCATGCATCGCAGAGTGCCGCCATGGTCTCTTGCATCTCCTGCAATATCTCGATATAGCTTGCATGGCATTCGCTGAGACGCTCTTCTAAGGCACTGTCGACATGGCCCACAGCCCAATCCGACCCGCCGGGGTTTGCGAGCAGTCGCTCGTATTCGACCTTGTCGACTATGTCGTCTCTTAACATCGGTATGAGCAATTCTTTGAGGTTGAGTGTGAACATAAGCTGGCAGTCCTTGATCTTTCCCAGGTCTTTCTTGTGAGCTCGTCTGATCTTGAAAATGTTCCTGCGACTTTCCTCATATCCTCGTAGTGTTCCATCGCACTGATGCATAACGGAAACGCTCCTAAGAGCACCCCAACTATCTCGATCCCGCTCATGGTGATGGCTGCGAGGGATCGTTACAGATGGCTGTGCGACCCTCGCATCGTTTTCCAGCGCCCCCCGAGACTGCTAGGATTGGGTGTGAGGCAGGGAACCGCGAGGAGACGCGCGAGAACCAGAGACTCGAGAGATAAGGGAACAAGGATATGCAAAGGGCTGCCCCAACAGCCTCAGAAGGAATCTGGCCGTCTATCTCTTTCGCACTAAATCTCTAGTGATAACGGATATGGTGCGAAGAACAGGCAGGACCAAAGAAACAGAGTGAATTAGAATAGAGAGAGGTATACCACACGATAGAACCAGTTTCAAGCTACCTGTCGCGCCAAGGCTCGGAGAACTTCCGCAATTTTTGTATAGTATTCTCGACGCGTCTACCTATAAATGCGTAAACGACTATTATTAGCGCTTATCGAAGTAAATATTAAAGTAAATATAGCTCTAGTTAGTAAACGGCTATAGCTATAGGCCTATAACCGTATTAAGTTACTACTTTTCTACTCCTCTTTATTATATAGTTCTATTATAGCTAAAACTAGCGTATACGTCCGTATAATCGAGAGGATTAGGCTTAGTTACGACCTTTTTAATACTCTATATCTACTATAGATAGCTCGTTTAATACGTAACTTCCGCTTACTATCTAACTAAATAGGGTAAGTATTCCGTAGTATATTATAGGCCTATCTCGTCTCTATTCTAAATACGGCTACGAAGTATACTAATATCTTCTCCTATTAGTTAATAAGATATAGTAGGGCTAAAAGCTAAGTACTTAACTTACTTAACTATAAGTAAAGTAAGTATAAGGCTACTTAATATACTTAGTAGCGAGTAGAGTAAGCGCTTAATATACTCGACGTTAAATAGGTCGAGTATAGCTAGTATATAGTAACGCGAGTAATACCTTTAGTATACTCGTATTTAACTTATATTATAATCTTATTAAAAGGTTTAGACTTACTTTAGCCTATTAAGTTATCTTATCTATAATACGTACTACTACTTACTCTTTAAAGAAGTACTTACGTAATACTACCTTATAGGACCGTAATACTTTAAATACTCTTAGAATAAGTACTACTAGTAGTATACGAGGCTTAGGCTATAGAGATAAAAGCGCGGCTCTATTAACTATTTACTAGACTAGCGAAAATAAAACTAAGGTAGACTTCTTCTATAGAGACCGTAATAAGTTAGATAACTAGATTAACTAACTCCTACTCTATTTTAAGTTAGATAGAGTCTAATTCTATAAGAAGAGATACCTTATTATAACTTAATATCTTAGGGAAGAAGCGTAATACTAGATACGTCTAAAGATTATAAACTTTATTATATACTAATAGAATAAGAAGGAAATCTTTCCTAACTTTATTAAGTTTATAACTAAGATAAAACCGATCTATAGATTTAGTAACGAAAAGAAGGTTACTATCTATTATTATAGATAGATACCTAAACTACGAGTAATTAGATAAGAGCGTTTAACGCCTACCTATATCTCGCTATCCTTCGAGTAAGATACTATAGGAGTTACGTAACGGTACTCGACTACTTAATAGTAAGATAACGAGTACTACTCGACGCTCTTATAGCGAGATAGTCGAGATAGGGATACTTACTTAGGTATATAGGGACTAAGGATATCTTCGATATACTTATATTTAACTTATATTATAATCTTACTAAAAGGTCTATAACTATTTATAATATATTCGAGTTATCTTACCTAGATACCTACTACTACCTACTCTTTAAAGAAGTACTTACGTAATACTACCTTATAGGATCGTAATATCTATATTATTTAGAATATTATTTAGAAGACCTTAGTATCTTAGTATACGGCTAAGTTTAAGG
>JAABUL010000629.1_pt1 | contig 74486 bp, 93 predicted proteins | sample 5559151 | NCBI WGS metagenome assembly JAABUL01 (sample SAMN10711876, study PRJNA513368) | rock metagenome | isolation source: Antarctica rocks | place: Antarctica: Victoria Land, Pudding Butte sud | reverse complement strand
CAACATACGTGAGGAGTGCTATGAGCTGTGGGGTTTGAGGCAAGATGACAACATTTTTCTGTTGGATTGCTGTAGATACTGTGGCCTCGGGTCTTTCTTCTGAGGACTTGTAGTCGGGTCCTACGAGCTGGCTGGGAGCTCGCTGTAGTCCCTGGCGCTCGTTGTTGTTGAGGTGGTTTGCCATGTTGGAGTCTCGAACTCCTCCTTCCCAGTTTACTTGTAGTGGGAGGAGGGTGGTTGTTAGCACTTGTATACACTTTGAGACGAAGTATGTCTTGCTTTTCGATCATTTTCACGTGAAAGTGAGGTGGATTCGGTCGCGTGCTCTCGCTCCACTATGGGTCGGCGCGAACCCTTTTTCTGAGCGAAACTCTACTCTGGTTTGTTGATGGTGGAGGCTCAGCGTGAGCTGTGAGCTGTTTGTATACCTACCTCTCAGACACAATACTTCAACACGTGTCACTGCAGCCCCACCTGACGCTTTGCCACGTACTGCTTACCTCCGAGAGCGACTGCACGCAATATCACGTTCACGCGGCGTTCACAGGCTTCTTCTCTGCGCGAGTGACAATGGCTCAGTCACATCTCGTGCAAACGATGACCACCACCTTTCGCAGCTCACACTAGAGAGCACCGATTACCTCGCCACCAACTCACACAATGGCCACGACGTCGACGCTTCAAGCGCCGCGGCGTAAGAAGCTCGTGTATGGGAAGTTGAGCAAGCCGGGATATAATGCAGCGACCTTCTTCGACGACGAAGATGAACTGGCAGCATCCGCACCCACCATTGAGCGCAAGGCTCCCTCGAAACCGTATGCAGCAAAGACGACTGAAGCGAAGGGGCATATCTCGAAGCCTGCAAGAGCACCCACGACTGCACGAGACCCGTTTGATATTCCGTCGTCCGACGACGAGTTCGAGACGCGTGTCAAGTTGGTCCCGCCGCCGAAGTATACGCCCAACCTGGTCGACGACACACGCGGGAGCGAGCTTGCGCCGTGGGAGACGAGGAAGAAACCGGCCGCTCCGCGGCAACAACATGATAATACGACGCCGAAGAATCGTACGAAAGATGCAGACCCAAATGCTCAGCTGAGACGTGGCCTAGCGAGAGCCACGCAGTCGCCAGAAGCCAAGCCCAGTTCTGGCTCTCCACGTCAAAGTGTGTCACCTGCTCAGCATAGCCCAAATGGTGCTGTATCACCCGCAAATGGTCTATCACCCGCAAACGATGCCGGAGAGCTTCACGCGACGAGCGCTGCAGCACGGTTGGCAGCTCGTAGAAGGCTGGCAGCAAGCAATGCACCCTCCAAGCCTGATGAAAAACCTCACCAAAGTGATCCAATCCAGAAACGAATCAACCGTATTGCAGATAGCTCAGAAGGCACTCCTCGAAAACGTGCAAGGATGGAAGTAAATCGCAAACAGAGCGAAGGCGATGTTGACATGGCTGATGTATTGTCTGCGCCATCTCCTCGGTCCACTTCGAATGACAACACAATGGGCGCCGGGAATGAGACAGACATTTACGACTTCCCGGAGATTAGTGGCGACGAGGAGCCTCCTTCACGGCCAGCTATGTCACCGCCGAAAGTGCCAAAGAGAAATGCAAAACGGGGGAAGCTAGCGACCACACGCTTAACGCCACGCAAAGGCGTCTCGGCTCCTGCCCGCCTGGCCGAGATGATCGCAACGGACACTGACACTACTGACGCTCCGACGAGCTCGCCTTCTGTGTCTACAAGTCGCAGGTCTACTCCCAATGGACCTTCGACACCTCAGTCAGTCCGAAATGTAAGCCCTGGAACACCCGGCAGGCCTGTAGCGAAAGTGACGCCGAAGCAAGCCAATTTTTGGAGCTCGTTACTACCTAGCGATCCGGTTGCTCCATCTCCAAGCACGCTGCCGATCAAAGATCTCAGCATTTCTGGCAGCCGCCGTGCCACCGCAACTATTCGCAAGCTGACTAAGTCTCAGTCTGTTGTGGAAAAGAGGCGCACAAGATTGGTGGACCGCCTCAAAGCCACTGCGGTGGAGTCTGATGGAGATACGAGCGATGAGGACAACGCCGACGGCCCTTCTAACCTGGACACCGAGATGGTCGAAGAAGCTTCACTGCCGGGACCTTCAAAGGAAGTGCACGCAGCCACACTTCCCAGACAAGCATCATACACTCAGAGCCAGTCACAGTCCGCAGCCAACGTGGCCGGCCCAAAAATCACCTATTCGAGCGTGCGAACTTACCTACCGGAAGACAACATGGAAGCCGACCTCATGCTTGGCTTAAATGTTGAGCCACCACAGCCTGTAGCGAATTCCAAGCGTGCTATCTTGAATCAGAGCCAAAAGTCGGCCTTCGACTTTGACGAAAGTGAAGACGAGGGACCAGGCAAGATGCGGTCCATCCACGAATTACGTGCATCCGGGAGCAATGTGAGAGATATGGGTGACGTCGAAGATCTCCTCGACGATATCGCAAAGCACAAAATCACGCAGAGAGGCACCAGAAGGAATGCTCTCGTCACTCTGGCTACCAAGCTGATGGATAAGTCGTTCAAGAGCCGGTTTGTGGGTCAAAGCTGCGAAGCACGACTGGCGGCTGATTGCGGAGTCTGCCCAGATGCGATTGCAGACTTTCTTCTCATGTCTTGTGTTGCTCTGCTACTGGACTCGGAGCCTCCACAGCACGTCCTCCGATCGTTCCAAGACTCGAGCATTGCGGGATGGCTCACTAAACACCTGGCGAACGACACAACCGTCTCTAAGCTAGCTAAAGATCGCAAGCACAACATGTCCAAGTCAGCACAGGTATCACTGCAGGATATAACGGAGAAGTTGAGGCTACATACAGCTCTATGGCATGAGAATGTGCCTTCCACGCTGAGCCCGCGACTCGTTGGCCTGAGAGCACTAGACTTGCTTGTGCGGGCTCTGAGGCGCGCGGGCGACAAGTCCGATGTCGTGGACCGAGGCCAAATGCAAGCAATTCTGCTGGGTAGCTACCGAGTGTCCGATCGGGCCCAGCAACTGGACTTGGCCATGTCTGTTTCCGTGCTTGAGTCTCTCTCGACACGGGCGGTGACCCTCAACTGGCCTGCAGATGTAATTGAGAAGATCACCCATGTGCTGCCGCAGCTTGACACTGGCTCTACAAGATTGCGTGATGCGAGCTTCTTGGCACTGCGACTGTGTCTCAATCTGACGAATGATAATGCCAGAAACTGCGAGCTTCTCTCAAAAGGCAACGACGGCTCGACCACCAGTTACTTGCTCAGGTCCATCGAAAAAGGCTTCGGCGATCTTGGCAACGAAGAGGACGCGGAAAAGAAGACTGTTGTCCTCGATCTTCTGCTTCTAGCGATCGGTGTCATGATCAACCTTACCGACCACAGCAACCAAGCTCGTACGCAAGCCACCTCCAATCCGGAACTTCTAGACTCGCTCGTCAACATCTTCCAATTCGGCCAGAGACACATGCTTGAGGCAGAATCCGAGGAAGAGTCAATCGCCAACGTCACCTTCGGCTACCTCGCCGTCATGCTCGCGAACCTCTGCCAGTCCGAGGTTGGGAGAGCGTTCATCGCGTCCAAGCTCCCCGGACAGAACCTACGCATGCTTGTGGACGCTGTCGAGGAGTTTGTGGCGCACCACCAGAAGGTCGACACAATGAACTTCGAAGGCGAGGAAGGGAGGGAGGTCTGGAGCGGATTTACGGAGAAGTTGAAGGTGGTGCTGGGGAGGCTGAAGGAGGCGGAGAGTGCATAAGGAGAGTGCTGACGGATGGATGAATGATGAGATGATACTTACCACGATCGTTGAGAACTGTTGCATGATACCCGGCTTGTCGGCCCCATATGGGACGCGAGGTTTATAGAGGACATACTGTGAAGAATGGAACCTACCTGACCATTACTTGTCGTTGCATTGCATTCTCGTCATGAGATGGTGCTCGTGTGACTGCAATTCCAATGCTGCGCCTTGATGCCGTGTCAAGGTCCAGAGGTCGTGTGCCCTCGTAGTAGTGCGAAGCCATACCTTGATTCGTCCGACTCATCACCTTGTGCCACGCCTTGATGAGCCAGCAGTTTCGATGGGAGGTTGGTTGGTGGCAAGACTGGTCTCGTTGGGGGCACAGCATCTCTAATTGCCGGGTCAGATGCTTTGACAATGGGTAGTTCAGCGTTGGCCATGTTGGCGTCAGAGGCTTCGACGCATTGTACGAGGCACATAACCTGTCCCTACGTGTATCTCTTCTCTGTTGCTTCCAAGCATTCTCGCGCTTCTTGAAAGTTGCCGTGTGCCTGCAGGTGCCACACGCTCACTTGGATCTTGCGAGTTAACTCAAAATCGTAAGTCAGGTTGAGAAAGACTTGCTTGACGATATCTCGATCTTTTCTGCCCGACTTAAAGTCTTTTGAAGCGCTGTTGTATCTAGCCATGTAAAGTCGTCCGAGATTTAGGGTCGACATGGCGGAAGTGAAGTAGTCCTTTCTGGCGAGGCCGCTGCCGGTGTTGTTTGTGGTAACGCGGTTGACTCAGCACTCTATGCTGTGATACGGTAGGTTTGAGGCGGGGTGTGATGAGATGAAGTTGAGATAAGGTGTAACAAGGTGTCGCTCTTTCCAAGTACGCAATTGCCTCGTAGACAGAACAAATCGCATGCAGCAAAGCATATCTCGACTTCATGTCCTCGAGTAGACCCTGGTTGTCGATATCTTCTCCTTGAACTTCATGCGCAATAGATAGTACAAGTAGAAATGTTGAGTGTGCATTTGATTCGTTGAATTTGAAGCGTGCAGACCAGCAATGGGAATGAGCGCTGACGTCCACCACAAACTACGCTCGCTGCAGCGGGATGGGAAAGGAGATCTCTGCATCGTTTCTTTGTGGGTCGTGGGAATGGCATTCATTCCTTTGAAGAATGGGAGCAGAGAGGAATTGCAACCAAGACGACTTATTCTGGACTGCGAGACGGAGGTATGAGAGGTTCAGGAGCACTGAATGTTACTTTGTTGCATTCGTCCTACCTCTTACTGTCGAGTTTCTACTCTGCTGGTTACAGTCCGAACACCGGACGCAGGTACGCTCGTCCTTATCTCGATCCAAAGCTTACCACACCTGAAACGGCAGGTCAACTTTTACTGAGGCTCTTCGCAGGCTCGCCATCTACGCTCGACTTACCAGGTGGTCGCGACGGCCGCCGAATGGGACCTTGAGAACTGAAAAGCAGAGAGCACCGCTTCCGCCGAAGTCGTCGACCTTGGAGCTTCGAACATTTTCTGCGCACCTCATGCAGCTATGGTCAGTCAGTGCATGATCTTGCAGATCGGACCGGGGTGCACTCGCTCAGGACTCCGAGAGCTGACCAACAAGACCACATGGCTTCCACTACATCGTGAATAACATTCGGAACTTGAGTCCACGTATACCATCAGGTGGGTTTGAGCGTATACGTACACGCTATTCCACCTGTCGTGCGAGCATGATGCCGGTTTCGAGATTCTGAACAGAGTCGAAGGAGTGCGTAATGGAGGTTGCGTGAACGATTCTAGAAGTACCTAAGTATATGTCGTAGCTTTTAGATCCACTCGGTACAGTGTGGGAGTGGTCTAGTAGTCTCCGCAGCTGCACATGGCTTAAAACAGCGGTCGCAAGTAGTTGCAGGTGCGCCAATCTGGTGTCGACGTCCTTGAAATTGTCGGTAACTTTGCTCGCCGTGGAAGAGGGTCTGAAGCATGTGGCCGGTATCTGTAGTCGAGCAGCACACACGAGAGGGGAGGTGACATCCAGAGGCCTGGGATATGGGATGGAGACCGCAACCAATAGCAATGCTGATATTAAATCGAGCGGAAACATCCACCGGGCACCGGGCGGCCAAGTCCAACGAGGCGGGATCGGTCACGCCCCCAACCTCATACGCTAGGTCTGCATGATCACTTGTCACATGAGCGGACCACAGTATGGTATTTTTGGCATCCAAGCCTCGGTGGGTGTTGATTTAAGCGATTTTCGTGGTCGAGTGCAGCTCAACACTTCCCGGTGGTCACCATCGAGGTCTGGCGACGACGTGTCGACGCTTTCGCTGCGTCTTTCTGCAGTGTATAGACAGACGATGGTCTTTCGCTGAATGTTTGATCAGCCATGGCCGCGTGACTCTCTCAAAGTGGATGCTCGAGGAGGAGATGGGAGCTAAAATCCCCGTGAAATGAAAGCAGCCCCACTACAGGTCTCGTCAAATGAGAATGATGTTGTTGTTATATAACGGCGCAGCGCCCATGATGCGTCGCACGGCAGGCACCAGAGCTGTTAAATTGTTGTATCCAGCGTCCACCGCGAGTGTCGAGGCCCTCATCAGCCCAGGAGCGTAAAAATTGAGCCAACATTGTTCGACCATTCTCCCCATGCAAGCAAACCCCCTCTTTGCTCGTCACCCACTTACTTCACTCTATTCGTGCAACTGCAATCGCATACTCTGCTGAGCAGCATTCACTCCTGCGCCGACTCATCTCCCCTGTGACTTCCGAACTATCCATCGCGCTTTCCGACTGTTCCAAGTCAGCTGTTACCTACGTCAGCCGTCACGCGCTGGTGGTAATCCAACCTTGCGCTTCAGGTTCGCTCCTCCACCAACCACCACACACGAATCACACAACACCCACCGAAACACCAAACACACACGCCTCGCGCAAAGCCGTCACCTCTCGCAAAGACGGCGTCCATTCCCGCTGAACTCACCACGCGTGACCACCCTCCAGCATGAGTTCCAGACCTTCGGCCTTTGGGGGTCTCCGCATGGGCGGTACGATGCCCCGGAAGTGAAAGCTTGGGACATATGAGCTAACTCACACTTCACAGAGGTTATTCGGGAGAAGGTGCAGGATGGCCTGACGGGGGAGACCAAGGAGATGCAGTATACACAGTGCAAGATAGTGGGCAACGGCTCGTTCGGCGTGGTCTTCCAGACCAAGCTGTCACCTTCTGGAGAAGATGCGGCCATCAAGCGAGTTCTGCAAGACAAGCGTTTCAAGGTGGGTGATGAGAACAAACACTCCAGGCTTGCACGTGATCCTGACATCAAACCTCTATAGAACCGAGAACTCCAAATCATGCGAATCGTCCGCCACCCGAATATCGTGGAGCTCAAAGCATTCTACTACTCCAACGGAGACAGGGTTCGAGAACTCGATAACCTTATGGGTGTTCAGACCGCGCTGATGGCAGCGCAGAAAGATGAAGTATACCTGAACTTAGTCCTCGAATTCGTACCGGAGACCGTCTACCGTGCCTCGAGGCACTTCAATAAGATGAAGACGACCATGCCGATCCTCGAGGTCAAGCTCTACATATACCAGCTGTTCCGCTCATTGGCCTACATCCACTCGCAAGGCATTTGCCATCGAGACATCAAGCCGCAGAATCTACTCCTCGATCCGCAATCCGGCATCCTCAAGCTGTGCGATTTCGGCAGTGCAAAAATCCTGGTGGAAAACGAACCCAACGTGTCGTACATCTGCTCGCGGTACTACCGTGCTCCGGAACTGATCTTCGGCGCGACTAATTACACGACCAAGATTGGTGAGTCAAGATATTAAATCACGAGATCGCGAGTTTCCAGCTGACCACGTGCAGATGTCTGGTCTACGGGTTGCGTCATGGCAGAATTGATGCTTGGGCAACCGCTTTTCCCCGGAGAGTCAGGAATTGATCAGCTGGTCGAGATTATCAAGGTGCTTGGGACGCCGACGCGGGACCAGATTCGAACTATGAATCCGAATTACATGGAGCACAAGTTTCCGCAGATCAAGCCGCATCCGTTCAGCAAGGTGTGTAAATTGGACGCAGGAAGTGGCGCGAATGAGGCTGACATGAATCCAGGTGTTCCGTAAGGCGGATCCGAACGCGATCGACCTGATCTCGCGGCTCCTCGAGTACACGCCCACTCAGAGACTTTCGGCAATCGACGCGATGGTGCATCCGTTCTTCGATGAGCTCCGAGATCCCAGCACTCGCTTACCCGACTCTCGCCACACCAATGGCGGCAGCAAGGACCTCCCGGTTCTGTTCGACTTCTCCCATCACGGTGAGCATAAATAACGTCCTTCCAGACCTGTGTTTCCATCACTGACTCTCGTCTAGAATTATCAATCGCCCCTCAACTCAACCACCAGCTCGTTCCCGCACACATCAAGTCCGGCCTAATTTCCAAAGGCCTCGACATCGACAATCTCCAACCGCTCACAAAGGACCAAATGATGGCTCGTTTGGATTGAGATAATCTCACGATGAACGACACAATCATTCCTAGCCATTTACGCGCAAATGAGCTACGCATCACGACTGACGCAGCGGCATGCTTGGCTTCGAGATATCTCCACGCGGCGTTCGAACAGGCCTGGCGTCTTCTTCGGTGCAGGACAGACCGGGCCAAAATTTGGGAAGAGGACGGAGCAGGGACTCAATGTACACTGTCCTCTTAGCAGCAGCACTATCTGGCTGCACAACGGCGAAAGCCTGCAGACAAGCACTGGTCTAGCTTTTGAAGCGGGGGTTGTCTGACGTTAGTCGCTCGCTCTTGCGAAGCTGACTGTTTTCTTCGGTGGGCTACTCATGGAAAGTAGTTGTGTTCAGTAGACAGATGAAAGACTAGTGGGCAGACGAACTTGAGCGCGAGATCACAATCGGCGCATGAATCGTATTATCACTCGATTGCACAGACAAGCATGCTGTGTAACAATCCCCGTTCTGACGTACTCTGCACTCCTCTGCCGTGTTCGTGTTCGTGTGTGACTCGAGTCCACGGGTAGTTGCAACTGTCGGGCGAAGTGAAGTCGAGATGCCTTAGGCCCCGATATGCACGGACCCCTATAGCCTCAACTCTCGAGACACAGACATGGGGACAGCGATACGCCTCTATCCCACCACCACAGAAGCCGCCAGGGTGCCAGGACCTAGTCAATCAAGATGGTGATCAATCCTACGTACCTGGCCCAGCGAACGCGCAGCTGTATGTCAAAGACCCGAGCTCGAACAGAGCTGTATCAGGCGGGAGTGCGGACTAATGGCAGTATAGCTGCGACATGGCACGACGCGAAGAACAGAGTCATACACAGTTACCGGGACTGGGTGCGATCGGTACGTCTACACTGCACACAAGCAGGGGCTACGGGGTCAAGAGGCGGCAGGAAGAATGAGGACAACCGCTAACGCGGAGACACTACGAGCAGGCGCCTGAGATCCAGACGATGTACTCCCTCAACATGCCCGTATCAGCAATCCGAACAAAGATGCGGCAGGAGTTCGAGCGGCATAGATACGTGGCACAGCTGAAAACGGTGGATGTGCTGTTGTTCAATAGTCATGCCGAGTTTCAGGTGCGTTCTGCCATACCAGGGCGGCAGCGGAAGATACGAGGACATGCGGTACTGATTGGGGGCCACAGGAGACTTTGAACTTTTGGAAGCAGCTCACACATGTGCTGAAGTACTTCAGAGCGGAGGAGGATCCCAAGGCGAGGCTGCCGCAGAATTTCATACAGGGCTTCATCGAGGTATGCTGCCTCCCCTCTTCCTGCTGTCCCACCCGAACGCCTTGCTAATCCGATCGCAGGGACGGAACTAGTGCTGCTGCGCACTCTGTATATATCAAACCAAAGCAGTAAAAAGCAAATCACCGATCCCCGGTCCCGTGTCATGATGCCTCGCCATTTGGCTGTGAAGCGTCGAAGTCGTCTCTCGCCGCGATGAACTTGTCCTCGACGACGTCGCATAGATCGGCCAAGTCTTCGAGCCCTTTGCGGAGGACTTCGTAGACGCTTACGCCATCTGCAGTGTCTCCGTCAGCATATTGGTCCTGGGGACACCGAGGAGAGTACTCACCCCACGTCTGTATCCTCAAGTTCATCACCGCTTCCGAAGGATGTGGTATCGAGTAGCCGCAGAACTCGACGTCAGGGCTAGCAATATATCGTTAGCATGATTGCCCCGCACAATAACGGCTCGATCAGTGGCGTACTTCTTCATGATGACATATCGCAGCGCGTTGCCTAATGTGTGATCCTCTTTGTCGAAGGCGAACGAAGCAGCTGTTGTCGTAGAGTTCGGTAGCTGTAATGCGCATCAGTTGGTGAACCACATAAGTAAACGAAGGTGACCATCGTCGTACAAGTCGTAGTCGCTGCTCTTCTTTCAGAAAATCCTCGTTTTCCGTGCCGTTCTGTTCAGCGCCTCCAGCCATGTCGTCTTCCATTTCAACGTCACCATTTTGTTGCGACATGTCTGATAATCGCTTCCGATGTTCCTGAGCGGTATAGGAAAGAAGATGTCTTTACTGTGAAGTGCTTTCAGTTTGATATCCATCAAATTTAGAGTTTTGCTAGCGGAATCACCCCAAACCTTACTTTACGTGTTACATCACACCTCGAACTTTTATAAGCCATTAAACACGCAACCCAATTACAGCAACAACAACACCGTCACAATGTCCACCCAACCCCGAGTCCGCAAAGCGACCCTCAAACGCGACACCAACGAAACCAAAATCCAACTCACCATCAACCTCGACGGCGGTGCCCTAGAAACAGACTCCTCCTCCTCCAACGGCTCCTCCGCCGACTCCAACGACCACGCCGCCCAGTCCTCCAAATCCCAACAAATCTCCGTCGACACTGGCATAGGCTTCCTAGACCACATGCTGCACGCCCTCGCCAAACACGCCGGCTGGTCCCTCCACCTCCGCACCCGCGGCGACCTGCACATCGACGACCACCACACCGCCGAAGACACCTGCATCACGCTCGGACAGGCGTTCAAATCTGCGCTTGAGACAACCTCCGGGTTGGCGCGGTTCGGGTACGCGTATTGTCCGCTCGATGAGGCGCTGTCAAGAGCGGTGGTGGATTTGAGCAATAGGCCTTTCTCAGTGATCGAGCTGGGATTGAGGAGGGAGAAGATTGGGGATTTGAGTTGTGAGATGATACCGCATTGTTTGCAGAGTTTTGCGCAGGGGGCGGGGGTGACGATGCATGTGGATTGTATACGCGGGGAGAACGATCATCATAGGGCGGAGAGTGCGTTTAAGGCGTTGGCTGTGGCGTTGAGGATGTCGTGTTCGCCTGTGGTGGGGAGGGAGGGGGAGGTGCCTAGTACGAAGGGTGTGCTGTTTTGATGATAGTAATGAGATAGATGATAGAGGTATGCACTGGTGCGGACATGCTCGATCTGAATGAGCTTCTTTCTGTTATATCTAAGCTACAATTCTCCAACCCAAGCAAAGCAATCCCAGCTGGTCGTGAAAACACTGAGCTTTCTGACGAACCAGCCTTGCCATCTTATCCAGTACCAACCGCGCGAAGCACCGTCGTAATCGTGCATAAAACAACCCAACTCAAGCCCAAAGCCACGACACACCCACCTCAACGCCTTCGCGGATTCCACTCCCCATCATCCGGTGCCAAACTGCTGCTACTCGATGAAAACATGGAGTCCTACTCCTCATCATCGCTGACCGCCAGACTATCCGTCCCCGCCCGCGAACTGTTCCCATTAGCTCTCGACCCATTAAGCTTGAGCTTGAAACCAGATCGCTGCGCGGGCTGCGGCGTGCTGACGCTCGAGATAGGCCTTGTAGAGCCACCGTCGGCAGAGTTCGGGTCGTCGAAGTCCGCGAATTCTGGGTGCTTCGCTGTCTCCTCGCGCAGTTTCTCCACACAGGCATTCTGTAGACACATTAGCATGAGACTCACGGTGGGTGATGGCAGAGCTGAAGCTTACCTCAATCAAATTAGCATCATTGTAAAGCACACTCCCATCCTCATTATACTGCCTGCAATTCGCGCAAAGCAACGCGACATCCTGCCGGAACTGCTTCAAACCCTGATACTGTCTCTTATTGATCTTGTTCTCGATCTGCTTCATCGCGATCGGCTCCTTGATCAGCTCGTAGTAATCCGGGTACGTGCTCTTCGGCGGCAGCTCCAGGAAGGGATCGATGATGCCGCGGTTCGCAAGGTTGGGATCGCTCGACTCTTCTTCGAGATCTTGTAACGAGTCGTGCACGTTGTCGAGGATCGTCTGCAGCGTCTCGCGCTCTTGCTTGGACAGTGTCTCGACCACCTTCGCGCCTCGACCGCGCTTCTTCGGTGGCTCGGGCACAGGATCCAGAGCTGCCTCTTCGGCCTTCCGCTTCTCAGGCTTATTTGGCTTCCGGCCTCGCTTCTTCGGCGCAGGCGACTCTGAGCTCGCGCGAGACTGCGGTGGTGAGTCGCCAAGATCGAAGTCGCCGCGGATACGCCCCTCCTTCTTCGACGCACGCTTGGCAACGCGAGCTTGCTTTCGAGCGACAGCCTCCTCAATCGTATCATCATCCGCATCGACCGCATCCAGCCATTGCTCCTCAGTCAAACCATCGTCGTACTTAACCTTCGTCCTTTCGCGCGCGCCACGCCCTAGGTTGAACTCGATCTCCTCAACGACCGGGTTATCTTCCTGCATATAGATATCCGGCAGCTCGCTCTCGCCCATAAGACGCGGCAGCTTCTTGTCCGGACCATACTTCGAAATCTTGTTGCGATCAGCATCCATCTGCGAGAAGGTAACAAGCTCGTCGTCGTTGCGCATCAGCATCACGTTGAGATCCTCGTCATCCATCTCGTCCTGCTCCATAGTCTCCGCCGCCTCCGCAGACTCCAGCATGACCCTCAACATCTCGTCACGCTCCTCGTTGGTAGATTTGTTGTCGAATTTACCAGCTTGGATGACCTTGCCGTCCATGTCAAGCTTGTACTGAGCGCGCTCGAGAATCTTCTCCTCCACAGAGTTCGAGCTGATGAGACGAAGAATGCGCACTTCGTTCTTCTGGCCGATACGATGGGCACGATCCTGGGCTTGCAAATCCTGATGAGGGTTCCAGTCGGAGTCGTAGATGATGACAGTGTCAGCAGTCTGCAAATTCAGACCTAACCCACCAGCGCGAGTCGATAGCAAGAAGCAGAAGTACGGTGAGTTGGGCGCGTTGAACTCCTTCAGCAGCTCAGACCGATCGTCAGCCTTTGTCGCACCATCCAGTCGAAGATACGATAGATCCCGGTAGCGCATGAAGTCCTCCATGATGTTCATGATCTGCGTCATCTGGAAGAACATCAATACTCTGTGACCAGTCGCCTTAAGCTTCGGAAGGATCCTGTCCAGCAGCTCAAACTTGCCCGCCGTTCGCCAAATCAGATCGTTGGTCATGCGACTAGGGTTCATCTGGTCCTCGACCTCCTCGAAAACGAAGGGATGATTACACAGCTTTCGCAACTGCATGAGCATATTCGATAACCCACGCATGCCAGTCTTCTTGCCGTCGCCAGTCGTCACCATGATGCGGTTGTTGTTCAAGAGCTGCTTGTAAAGCTGGACCTGCAGAGCCGATTGGTTGCACTTGATAACGCGCTCTGACTTGTCCGGAAGATCCTTCTCGACATCCTTCTTCAAGCGTCGCAGCAGGAAAGGCCGCAAGACCTTGTGCAGACGACGAATGACGAGAAGCTGCTCCTCTTCGTTCAGGTCCATCTTGTCTTGACCACCAGTATTCGCGAACGGTGTATTGAACCACTCATCGAAGCTCTTTACTGACTTAAAGATGTTTGGAAGCACGAAGTTGAGTAGAGCCCAGAGCTCGGGAAGATTGTTCTGCAGTGGTGTACCAGTAAGGATAAGTCGGTACCGGGTGTGGTAGTACTGCGTGATAGTGCTGCTGAGCTTCGAGCCAGCGTTCTTCATGCGGTGACCTTCATCCACAATCATGTGTATCCAGCGGACCTTACTGAGAATCGGTCGGTCCTTGATGATGAACTCGTAGGTGGTGAGCAGAACCTGGAACTGGCCGTACCGAATCTGGTTCTGGTGATTCTTGCGCTGGTTCGGCGGACCTTTGTAGACGATCCTGTTAACTGAGGGCGCCCACTTTTCGAACTCGCTGTTCCAGTTCGTGAGCGTACTAAGAGGCACAATAACGAGAAAAGGCCCGTTCTGGCGCTTCTTCTGAATGAGGTAGGTGATGAGTGAGATGGTCTGGATCGTCTTACCCAGACCCATCTCATCGGCAAGGATGCCGTCGAGGTTGTTGTTGTAGAGCGATATCATCCATTGCAGACCCTTGATCTGGTACTCCTTTAGTGTGCCACCGACAAGGTTGTCAGATTGCACGTTGATCTCCTCCTTGACTTTGTGGGCGACTTCGTAGTAGTCGACCTTCGTCTTCGTTTCATCCTCACTGTCGACCTCCTCCGGTTCGTCTTCTTCCTCAGGGACCTCGTCAGCGTATCGCTTGTGCATATTTCGTTGCTGATCTTTGACCGAAGTTGCAAGCTGGTTCAAGAAGCCATCGGTTTGTTTGAGCAAATGCGAGATACGAGTGTCTTTCGCTTGGCCAAGCAGCTTGAGGTAGGTCTCTTCGTCGTTGGCCTTGAGCGCCTGCAGACGTTGCTTGGCGGTTCGCTCGATCCGCTTCTGTTCTTCCTTCTCGATGTTGGAGTGTGTGTTCACCATGAGACGACCCAGCTTCTGCACCCGAGCCTTATGCATCTGAGCACTCTGTCGAATGTTCTCCGCATGCTGAGTGATCGCACGAACGAAGTCCAGATGCTTCTTCTTTTCCTTGGTCTCGGCTGCATCGCGTTGCTGCTTCTCAAGCTTCTCAGTAATTCGAGCTTCTCGCAACGACTGCTTCTTGACGCGGCGGTACATGGTGCGATTCGCCGTCATGGACAGATTGTCAGACAACGCCATCTCCTTACTGATCTTCTGCCGCATCTCGCGCTGCTTCGGTAGCAGACACAGCATCTTGTACTCGATCAAGCTCTTCAGCTTGACGTTCGCGTTGTCCATTGGCGCATCCGATTTGGTCATGTCCCAGGTACCAATGTTGGCAGACATCTTGGCCAACTCTTGCTTGCGTGCAATGATGCGGTTGTAAACCATGTTTTCGCGCTCTTCCCGCACACGCTCCGGGTCGACACCTAACGGCATGATGCTGGGAATCATGGGTCGAGACTGCTGCAGCGAATGGTCGGCGTAGCTGATGTGCTTGAAGAGAAAGGAGTGCGGGTCGGTGAACGTCTCGAACTTGTGTCGAGTGGTGCTGTCCTCTGTGCCCACTTTGGCCGCTTCATCTAACACCTTGCCTGCAGCCGCAACGCCATCAGACACAGTGGGTACCGACTCTTGCCGCGAGCCGAAGATCTTCTGTTGTATGCCCGCCGGGATAGGCGTGTTCTTTTGCAGATACTTGTACGCCTCCATTTGACCTCTGAGCACATCAATCTGATCCGTAGAAAATACCCTTTGGGATGCGCTTTGATCCTGGCTGGGTGTTGGAGCCGGATTGGGAGGGTTCGGCGCCATGCCGTTCGCTGTTGCCACACCATTTTGTGCTTGGCCTGGGCTGTCGGTAGTAGCCATGGAAGGCGCAGTTGACGTAGCAGCTCCATTGCTCGGAGGTCCAGAGCCGTCAGCGCCGTTCTGCTGTAGAGCCGCGGCCTGCTGTTGCTTCATCTGAGCTTGACGCGCCGCCTGTTGCCTCTTAAGCAGTTCAGTCCGCTGCTGTATCTGCTGTAGAATCTGGCGCGCCTTCATCATGTCTGGATCGCTGTCCGGCACACCTTGGGCCTTCATGACTTGGTATTTCTGCAACACATCACATCAGTATTGTTTCCTTACCTATGCCAATCGATAGGCAAGACTCTATGCGAACATACCTTGTAAATCTGCTGGACATCTTCCTTGGTCATGCCCTGCGGCAGCACATTGTTCATCGCAATCATGTTGGCGTTGCCCTGTTGCTGCTGTTGCATGGCCGGCGTGGCCTGCACAGCAGCCATCTTGTCTGGGGTATCACCGCGTTACTCCTTCATAGACTCTGCACACCCGAAGCGTAATCCGGCCACGCGCAACACGTGAGCTGAAGACCGATCCACCTGATTTCCTAATTGGTCGAAGACGCAAACATCCGATTCGGTGGGATCGAGGCTTTGGTGGAGGGTGATATGAACGCGGGTTGCGGCTGCGAAGCCCGTGGAGATGGAGTTGGGGGGGAATCGCGGATGGCTGCTGTTGGCCTAATGGGTCGGGGTGGTGAAAGCGTCAGGCAGGAAAGACAGTCGAAAAAAGGGAGAAATAGAAGTCCAGTGTTATGATTTCCACGCGCTCCAACACGCGATCGGGCTGGAGTAAAAGTCGTTGTTGATTCAATGCGGCGCGGGGGAGTCGTCGGCGGGAGTCTTGATGTCCGGCGCTGGTGCTCTTGATGCTGGGCTCCGCCAGCCTGCTTCACAGAAACGAGGTGAGCGAGCGGGAAGGGCTGTGCCGTTAGCGGCTTGGCATGACATAGTCACGTGATATCGAAATCGTTCTCGAGCATTAGCAACGTGGAAATGCTCATATCTGCACCGTACTGTCTTCAATGTGAAGCTACACAATGCATTTTAAGTCGCGTGTAGGTCTATCCCATCCAATGCACCATCCCATAACCCACGCACGTCGCAGCACGTGCATCGTTATGCATGCGCCGCTGTCATGCAACGCAGTAATATCATGTCTCATCAGCAGTATGGCCCCCCGATCACCAGAAAGCACGTCGCCCTATTGGCAACCTTTCATAATTTCGAGAGCAGTTCCGCATCACCCTTCCTGGAAGAGCGTCTCATGTGTCGGACAAGCTCTTGCGCCGATAAGTGGGCACATTTGCTTACACACCACCAGCCTTGAGCATCTTCTTTCGCAAGTGGTTCTTGTACTCGCCGATGCTGCCGTCCCACCTCGTCACAGTCTTGTTCTCGCACACCATGATGTCCTTTGCGATCTTGTCAAGCAGCCTACAATCAAGTTAGCAAATATCCCAAAACCATCTCCCGAGGAATGTTACATACCTGAAGTCGTGAGAAACAACCACAACACCCCCAGCAAAAGTATTGATAGCATCCGCCAACGAATCAATGGTAGGAATATCCAACCCGTTCGTCGGCTCATCAAGCAACAACATATTCGGGCTCTCGATCGCCAACAGCGCGAACACGATTCTGCTCTTCTGTCCCTCGGACAACGTGCCCATGAGTGCAGTCTGCGACTCGCCGCTCAACCCATACTTGCCGAGCTGTTGACGCCAATATTGGTAGTCCTGGCTGACTTGCGGGTACTTGTCGCGGACGAAGTCGAGCGCAGACTTGTGGAGGTCGAGCTGCTCGGCGGAGTGCTGGCTGTACATGCCCAACTTCAAGTGCGTGTGCCTGGACACCGAGCCGCTGGTGGGCGAGAGCTTGCCGGTGAAGATACGGAGGAGGGTGGATTTGCCGACACCGTTGGGTCCGACGAGCGCGGTTCGGCTGTCCATGTCGACACCAAAGTCGAGGTTCTCGTAGAGATTGTCCTTTGCGTTGCCGGAGTAGGAGAAGGTGACGTTGTCGAGGGACAAGACGGGCGGTGGCAGCTTCTCGACTTGTGCGAAGCGGAAGGTGAAGATTCTGTCTTCGTGGACTTTCTGAATAAAGCCATCGGCCTCCATCTTGTCCAGGATCTTCTGTCGCGACTTTGCCTGTCGCACCAAGTTGGCGTATGTGCCGGCCTTGGCGATGAACTCTTTGATGTGCTTGATTTCTTCTTGTTGCTTCTCGTACGCTTTCTGCTGGTTGACCTCGTTCTCAGTCCTGGTCTTGATGTATGAGTCGTAGTTACCACCGTAGTAAACGAGCTGCCTTGCGCGCATGTCGATCATGGTCGTGCACACGCCGTTCAAGAAATCCATGGAATGCGAGACGAGGATGAGTGTGCGGTCCCACTTCTTGAGGTATTCTTCCAACCACACACACGCTTCAAGATCCAAATGTGCGGTGGGGTCGTCGAGAAGTAGCAACGAGGGCTTGATGAACAGAGCCTTCGCCAGAGCCACACGCATACGCCACCCACCAGACATGTCCTTCGTCATCTTGTCCATTGTCTTCTTGGTGAAGCCGAGACCAGTCAAGATCAATGAAGCGCGTGTGCGGAAGGTCGACGGGTCCATGCCATCGATTCGCTCGTACAGGTCTTCGAGCTTGGGGCTGTCTGGACCGTCCTCTTCGAGTATCCGCTCTGCAAGATCCTCCATCCTCTTCATCTCCTTCTCCGCCTGGTTCACCACCCACTGCAAAGCACCGGTATCTGAAGGCTCGGCACCTTCGTTGAGAAGATAGATATCGATGTGGTCAGGGAAAGGGAACTCGCGCTTGTCGATCGATTTGAGGAGGGTGGATTTGCCGCAGCCGTTCTCGCCCAGCAGGCCGTATCTTCGGCCGTAGTTGATCTCGAGGTTGGTATCGTTGACCAAGACTTTGCCGTGGAACACGAGCGAGGCAGAAGTGATCTTGACGTCGCGACTGGCGTCGAGCGACGCAAGCACACCCGTGGTGACTCGGTCCGAGATGCCGTCCTTGTCTTGTTGGAGTTGGATTTTGGCCATCTTAGCGTTGATAGCTGTCTGCCGAGCGTCCAGTACTGGCAAAGGCTCGCCATCGTCGCCGTCCATCATAGGTGGGGTCTCATCGCCATTAACAGATGATGCCTCCGAGCCTGCAGTGGATGCATTCTTCGATGCGGTCTTGGAGGCCAGCGTCTTCTTTGGCGCGGTGCCGGCGGCGGCCTTCTTCGCCTCGCGTGCTGCCTTGGAAGCGGAAACCATGTTTGCTGTGTCGGTGGTGTAGAAATGTGAAGTCTCAGAAAGTCAACTTTTCCCTTTTGGTGGGGTGGTGGGGATTGCCCTGCTTTCACGTGCAGGCGGAAGGCGGTAGATGCGGTTGTCTTGGGGATGGAGGTCTTGGTGTAGGGTCGCAGTCCTGCTGCAAGATGTCGTACAAGCAGGAGTAGTTATTGAATAGGAAGAAGGAAGGAGGAGGAAGTGGTTAGGTTGAGTGAATATCTCAGCCTCGAAGGTTGGGCCGTCAGGGATTTTTTGTGACTTCACTGTGCCACGACAAAATGACCAAAACTCTACCTCAATTCCACCTTCTTCGACATATCATTGAATCTTCGAGCAGTATGAGCAATATGAGCAAGATATTAGTCACAATGAACACGCGAATGGGTGAGGAAACCATCGCAAGATGAGCTGAGTATCTAAAGCACTGAGTCTCCGTTCCAATCCAAACGCCTGCTATCAGAAAACACACAGGTAGGAGGGATGTTATTAGCGCTCCACGATCGCAACAAAGTGCAGCAGACAACAAAGCATCGCACCTGGCCAGATGATAATTCAGAGAACAGGCAGTCAGCCTACTCCTCAGCATCACCCTCACCCTCCTCGCGCTTCATCTCCTGCTCGGTGTCGACTTTGCGTTGCGCCTGCTGGGCCAACTCTTCTTCGTACAACGACTGAGCCACAGCCGCATCAACCGCCTCCTGCTCCTTTCGAGCGTTCTCCGCCCTCCTGGCCGCCTTGATCTCTTTCCGCTTCGCCTCCACTGCCTCTGCGCTGAACTCCGACAACTTCTTCTGCGCCTTTCGCGCCGGAGACACACCTTCCTCGACACCTGGCTGAGTGCGAGGAGTGAATGGAGTGTCGAACGAGCCTTGCATCATGTCCACCGCCTCTCCTTCGTCTGCCTCCATCGCAGCGAGCGCAGCAACGAGAACACGAGCATCGCCGGTCGTGTAATTGAACGCGGCACGCAGGAAGCTCGCGACAGCCTCTGCACTGCCGTTCTCCGGTAGCGCGGGGTGGATGGTGGTGCTGGGGCCGTTGAGGCCTGCATCGCAGCGGAATCAGTATCTGGAGAAGGCACAGGACGGCCACATCGACTTACCAAGGTCTCCCAGCAGCTGGAGTTGCTCGCGGCGGAGCTTCGCAAGCCTCTCCTGGACGGCCTTGTCGGTGGGTCCCTCTGTCAAGCACTGTATTAGCATCGTCGGCGATGATCAATGAGAGATGGGCCCAATCGTACCTGGGTAGCTGGCAGCGATGACAGGGTACTCTCGAGGCGCAACCTCCCTGCCAAGCCCAATAAGTAGAAGCTTGCGATCATTGTCGCCCTCCTTCCACTTCATCTTCTGCTCGCGCTTCTTTCCGCGAGTGGGCTTGAGGAAGCCGTTGTTGTGGCCTCCAGGGGTGTTCTTGTCGCCACCTGGCGGAGGAGGCGGAGGTGCACCGGCGCCACCGATGGTAGCCATGGCGAAGGTGAGTGAGGTGAAGGACGGTTCTGCACGTGTCAGCCACTTATCACCCTCTTGTTTCTCTTCCATCTTACCTTGATGCTTCCGGAAGAGAACAAGAAGAACGCCCAGCGCAGACACCGGTGGAAGTCGCTATTCTGCGAAGAGAAGAAGATGTACGAGGTGGAAGAGTCCTCCGTTTCGCAAAACAAAGTTAGAAGCACCCAGCTCCACTTACAATCACCAGAAACCTCTAGCGCCTCGCTAGCGCGGTGAATGTCAATTCAATGCCCATTGTTCGGGCGACAGTGTCCTCTGGTTGGCTGGGCTGGGCGAGCCATTCACGAAAGCCCGTGCAGAAAAACGCTGAAAGAGGAAGGAACCGTAAAGTCTTTGTGGGTCTTTGTGTGACGGGCTTCGTTGTCCAGTTATATCGTCCCTTGTTATGCGGTATAAGTTGATGATGGTGGTGGTGGAAACGCCTGAGAGTGCGGTATGCGGGCTTCTTAATAGCTGGATATGAGCACAAAGGGAGACCGACGGGGAGACCACGACCGGACAAGACGGTTCGATGCCGACCGGACGGGCAACTCGAGCCAGTTCTAGCTTCGTCGTCATCTTCGAGAAGGAGAACCAAAGCTCGCGTGCGCATTGGAGATTCTTCATCAAAGTGCACCTTTTGCAAACAGCTTCAAGGTAGGGATGTAGATTACAGATACGGCTCCCAAGGTATCATACATAGTAAACAGGGATCATACCTTCCCGTTACTGCCAATTCTTCAGCGCCAGCGCCTGCGCCATCACTCCCTACGCTTTATGCTTCTATCCCAATACCACCTCAATACGCCGATCCCACACCTCTCGCTGCCACCCTCCAAACCAACATGGAGGACCCGAACCTCGCACACTACAACTTCAGCGAATCCCGCATACTCTGCGAACTCGCAGAGGTCGTACTTGTCGTCGGCAATATCCCCCCCGCCCCCCCCTGTTTCCCCGCCGCCTCCTTCTGCCAAATCTTCGCCACCGTATACACCAACCCACTCACACACCCCAGCACAATGGCCCCCACACTCACCACCGTCGCTGGCACGTTAAAAAACACCAGCCCGCTTATCGCGATCGGGATCTTGTTCAGAGCGCCCACCATGGAGTAAGTGGTGGAGCTGGTGACGCGCATGCAGTTGGCAGAGGCGTAGGAGATGAGGATGGAGGAGAGGCCGGTGAAGATCATGGCGCCGATGAGGTAGTTGCGGGAGTCCGGGGGGAAGTTGAGGGCGAGGTTGGAGGAGGACCAGTTTTCGAGGAAGAGGGAGCAGATTAGGAGGACGGGGAGGGAGAGGAGGTTGTTGTAGAACATTGCTAGTTATATACGTTAGCGCCGCAAAGGTTGAGGGCAGGAAAGCCAGCTTACTGTCGAAGTCCTTGAAGTTGGTGAGCTTGATGCGCTTGCGCATGCCGAGGGTGAAGGAGGCGGTGCAGACGCAGTTGAAGAGCATCCACATGTATCCTGCGTTGAGCGTCGAGATCTGTTCCGCTGCTTCGCTGGTCAAGGCGTCGCCGCCGTAGGATGTCATAACGTGCTGGATATCTGCCCACGCTGCGATGACACTGCTCATGACCATGAGCCCGAAGCTGAGCAATGCCATGCCCGTGACACTGCCTCCAAACCATAGCACCTCTCCGTATGCGATCAATATAATGGTCAAGTTCTTGAAGATGGTGTATACAGGGATGCTCAAAAACTGCAGCGCCTTGGTCGAAGTGTAGATCATGCCAATGAGCAGCAACGAGATGGGGAACCATTTCTTCGCCTCGCCGCTGTGGAAGTCGCGGAAATTGATGAAGCCGCTCGCTTTGGCTGTTGTAATCGCTAATAGGCAGACGAGTGACTGCAGTCGATATCAGTATGCTGCAGCCAGGGGATGTATACTCGGCCGCTTACTTGTACAGCCAACAGGAAAAAATTGAGATTGAACGCCCGACCGTTGACGACGTACTTGTTGGCCACGGTCATGAGGATGCTGCTGACACAGTAGCCCAGGATGGACACCACCGGGTTGTTGGCCAGCTGGGAGGCTGCAGGGGACGCTGCCATTGCGGGCTGCGCAGGTCGGGGAGCAGCCTGGAATTGTCCGTTAGGTTGTTTGTCGTCGAGCTCGATTATGTGGTCTCCTGTTCTTTTCTCATCGGCCATGTGGAAGAAGCTCTCCGAAGTCGTTGAGGATTGCCGCGGAGGGGGGGATGCAAGGGAGGCCGGGTTCCAGGGACGGGCGGGGCCTAGAGAGGAGGATACGCCGATGAAGGTAGTCGTCTTGCCTTCTTGTGCGCGCCTCGCGCCGTTTCGTCGAGGAGAGGTATGCGTAGGAAGAACTGAGTGCCGGGTCGGTATAGGGAGTGGTCGAGGATAAAAACATCCGCACGGACAACGTCGTAGAATTGTCGAGCCAATCAATCTTGTGAACGCGCAATACTCGATCTTCAGCCCTACAAGAGGGGCCGCTGTTACAGGCTGCGAATTGTGCAAACCATTTCAACGCCACATCGGTATCCCCGCGGAACCTTCAACACGAACGTTACACCTGGGTGCAATAACTCATCGTCGCTCGGTTGAAGATACTCGTCCTTCTTCTCAGCACAGCAGATATCACCACACCACCCAGCAACTACCAGGAGGAACTCCACACCACACCAGCAACCATGGCAAACATCGACCCCTCCGTCGCCCGCGTCCTCGACCGCCACCACCCCACCGGCGACAGCGACGACGAAGACGCCCTCATCGCCGAACTAGAAGCAGACGACGACGACCACCAATTCTCCGCCCTCCGCGAGAAACGCCTGGAACAACTCCACTCAGAAATAACCCGCGCCAAAACCATGAAAGCAACCCAACACGGCACTTACATGGAAATCAAAGACGAAAAGCAACTAATGGACATCACCACCTCCACCAAACTCTGCGTCGTGCACTTCAAAAAACTCGACTTCCACCGCTGCGCCACCATGGACGAGAAACTCGCCGTCTTAGCAGAAAAGCACTTCGACACGCGATTTGTAAGTATTAATGTCGATAATGCGCCTTTCCTGGTTGTGAAGTTGGAGATTCAGGTTCTGCCGTGTGTGATTGGTTTTATTGATGGGGTGGGGGTGGATCGGATTATTGGCTTTGAAGGGGTGGGGAGGAGGGCGGATAGTGTGACGGTGGCGGAGGTGGAGGGGCGGTTGTTGGGGTGCGGGGTGTTGGTTAGGGCGAAGGTTGACGGGAGGGAGAGGGAGAGGAGGAGGGTGGTGGAGGAAGAGGATGGTGGGGGAGATGATGATGATTGGGATTGAGTGTGAGGCTTCCTTTCGCCTGTCTCTTGAACTCGTGCAAGTGAAGAGCTCGTGCAAGTGAAGAGCTCGTGCAAGTGAAGAGCACTATGAAGTATGATGAAGGACACGACTGCGCAGGGAGGACTCATGCCCATGGAGGATCCGATATGGACCATTGCAGTGCTCGTAATCGAACTTTCACGAACTACCACTACTTGACCCTTAGCGATAGGAATGGAAATGGACCGCAGATATCTCGGCCGGACAGAAACGACGTTCTCGAAGATTGGAGTGTCGTTGCGGCATTTTTGAGCCAAGCTACGAATTCGTTGTTCGACTTCGGACGATCGTCGCTGGCCGCGAATACAACTCAACGGTAACTTCAAAGCTATCACGGTTGTTTCGCAGACCTGATTGGACAAGCAGCATGATATCGTCTGTCTCACTATGCTTGATATACGACAAGCATCGACAAGCTCTGGCAAGCTCTGGCAAGCTCATCGTCTACTGCTATTCCTGACTCTATTGCTCCTTCTCGGATGCTGTGAGCCGGTCACTCAAGCACTACGTCCCAATATCATACGTGCTTGAGCGGTGTACGCCTTGTAGAAACCTCCTCAATCTGCCGAGAGACGCTCGTGCAACAACTATTGGACGATAACATGAGTGGGCCGCGTAACAAGAAAAGTCGTCGTCTCTGAAGGCTTGCATTGGCCTCACATCTGCCATTACCTCTTCTGCTGCTACTGCTGGATCGTTTGCGAGATGTGGGAGTTGTCGCTATCACCAGACTGAGCGCACGGAAACAATTCCCTCGATCGAAATGCAACATCCACATCCCCTTCGTCAGCATCAGAGGCTGGTCTGATCTCCTCCTCACTAAACAACTCCCGCGACCCCAGAGGCACCGCCCACCATGACCCTCCGCGAAGTCGTCGCCCTAACCTTCTACATCAATGGCTACATCGTCCTCTACGTCGCCGCCACCGTCTTCGCCAGCTTCATCGGCTACGCCGCCGCCCTTATCGACAAGAACATCCTCCAACGTATCCTCGGCGCACGTCTCATCCCCCACCGCGACGAACTCGAGTTCGCGCGTGGGGTGTGCGTGCTCACCTGCGGGACCGGCTTCCTGATCGTGGCGGTGGGTTTGCTATTCATGCACTTGGTGGGTGGGCTGCCGCACGAGTACGATGAGCTGGCTGCGCAGGTCGGGATAGCTGTGTTTGGGGTGCTGGTGTTTGCGTGTGTTTGTTTGACTGTGGCAATGGTGGTGGTGGGGATGTTTTGGGTTGTGTGGATCTGCAGGGGCAAGGGTGGGCAGGCGGAGTGGGTGGATGAGGAGACTTGTTTGTTGAAGAGGAGTGGCAGTAGGTTGTATGGGAGTGGGGAGGCGTCGACCGCGAGGGAGGATAGGAGAAGGGCTGTGGAGGCAATCCTGGAAGCTGATGAGACCGCGGTCGAGGAGGAGGCGGAGGAGGAGCCGGCGTGCCCTAACCCGACGTGGATCAAGATGCGGTTGCTGTCTTCGATACGGGAGCTGGACTTTCGACGGATGAGGTATAGTAGTCGATAGAGCACTCAGAATCAAAGACATAAAAGCCGTGAAGATTCGTATGATGGTGTATCCTGCTCCTCTAAGTCCCAAACGCATACACGAAAGAATATCGCTCACAGCAGTACGAGTAAGAACGCTCAAGCAGCCGCCACCCATCCCAAAATCATCAACAATCCAGTCCTGGATAACGCCGTACACGATGAGCATGCCACGGGACACGTAGGCTCCATACCGAATCGTCGCAGAGAACTTCCGGATTCGCATCGCCCAGATCGATCCGCTGCCCATACTGAACCGGCCATGGTGTGATCGTGTCCATTCTACCAGCTCTCGCCGCAAGCCAGTCATCCCGCGCCTTCGCGTCTGCTTTCCTGGCCGCCTCTCTCACAGAGTCTCCTCTAACCCAGTGCCGCACCACTACCTCCACGCCGTTTTCCATCTGGGTCCGCACCCGGACACCCCAGTGCCCCGGAATGTAGTTGTATGCAGGTGGCTCTGGCGGCCCCCGAGGCTGCTTGCGCTTGCGCAGCCTGTGCTTAGTGGCTTTCTACATCACCGCACACTTCGAGTTGCCCTCCTTTGGCTGCCCGGCCTCCTGACCCTTCTCGATCTCCGCGATCATGCCTTCGAACGCCGTGCCGACCTTTTCGTTGTATCGAGCGGAAGCTTCCACGAAGCCGCAGCCGAGTTCTTCTGCTAGTTTCTTGCCGTCTGCGAGCGAGACTTGCCTTTGCTCGGGGCGGAGGTCGGATTTGTTGGCTACGACCATTATGGGGACTGCATCTGCGCCCTATGCAGCAGAACCTCATCATCAGAATCTGGGTTTAGACTGCTGGAGATATAGCACATACCGTATGATTCAATATCTTGTCCCGTATAATGCGACACATCTCAAAGCTCTGCTTGCTCGCGACAGAGTACACGATCATATACCCGTGGATCCCGATGAAGTGCTTGCTATTGAGGATCGTGTACTCGTCCTGGCCCGCGGTATCTATGATCTCGACCGCGAAGTCGTGGTTCTTGTAGCGAATGACTTTGCTGAAGGTGTTCTCGACGGTGGGGTAGTAGGAGTCGACGAAGTGACCGTCTACGAATTGGACGGTGAGGGAGCTCTTGCCTGTCTGCTGCTTAGCAGGCTGTTCTTGAAGTACGAGCGATATTGGGAGTGTGTCGTACCGACAGACCTGCTGCCCACGATGGCCATCTTGCGCTGCTTCTGCTGAGGCGCCATCGTTGGCAGTCTCTCCGCGTCTTCCTGTCAACGATCGAAGCCCGTCACGCGAGCGGTATACTAAGAAAGAGGGAAGGGTCCAACGGTCCAAAGATGCTTTGGAGCATACAAGGGCAGAGGTAACGATGGTACGAATAGTGGAGAATAGACTCGAGGTAACGCGTCCGGTCCTTGCTGAGTCCACGTTCTGTAAGATCTAGTAAGTCTGTCTTTACTGCTTGCGTCAATACCCGAAGGCTCCTTCCTGTCTAGTTGGTGGAGTTGTTGTATAGCGTCGTGGAAAGTCCCTTGGGGCAAGAAGACCAGATGAACAACAACCTGGAAGTCGACGTCTCACCACGATTTGAGTTCACTCCTGCACCGAAAGCGCCATTCTACATCCATCTGAGCTGTCACCGGAGTACAGAACCATAGATCTCTTCCACGATCTCATGGCAAAAAAGTCAACGAACAATGGCGGTCTAGCGGATTTACATCCGAACGCCGTCATGTCCTGACTCGTCGCATGCCATGCCACCCCTGTAGAGTTTCTATTACGCGAGAGCGAGGTGTGCCCAATCCAATCAAGAGGTGGATGGAGAGTGCCGACCTGTATATTTGAGTGCTGATGAGGTCAGGATGCCGCGTGCTGACATGTGATTGTGAGACGCGACGTGGTTTGCTTAGTATCACGGGATGAGGTGCCGATGCGGTGTTGCGAGGTACGGTTTGAGGCTGGTAGTACACAGGGCGACACTGATAGAAAGGGGCGGAGTTGTCGCTGTGGAACAGTGTCGTACACTTATCTGACGAGAACAGTGAGTTACAAGCAGCATGCTCACCACTGCCATCGACTTCTCGGCTTGTTATCATACACGCATGATTGCCAGAAGAGTGCTGCAGGCATAGCAAACCCATGCCTCCTCTAGATGGTCTTTCGCCAAATTCCACGCGTAAAGTTGAAGATTCAACACCACTGCCCACCGATTCACCCCGAGAATCACTCGATCGCCTTGAACCACTCGTCCTCGAGCAGTTCCGCCGTCGATGGTCGCATCTTAGGATCGTACTTCAGACACCTCCTCATCAGAGAAAGAACCTTCGCTACTTCCTCCGTACCCATAGCCTCCAGCTTCTGCTTCTCAAAAGCTTCCTCCATCGACGGGCTAGCGTCAATCTGATGCGTCGAGGCCTCCCCCGAGCTGACATCCCTCCTAATGGATTCGAGGTTCGGTCCAAAGTACCTATGGCGCCTGAACCACTTCTCGAAGAGTGTAGGAGGAAGATGACCAAGGATCTCTGTGAAAAACAGAAGGTGAGTGTCATCGGTCTCGATCTGGCCGCCCATCCCGTAAACTGCGAGGAGCCGATTATGTGATGTTGTCAAGAATTCGAACATCAGGCAGCCGAACGCCCAGATGTCGATGGTGTGGTCGTAAGGGCATCCAAGCACGAGTTCGGGAGCCCTTAGCGCGACTGGTGTGACAGGTTTCTCCGGAGGGTTGTCAAAGAAGAAGGCTAGCACAGAGCAAAAGTCAGTAAGATGTTGACTTTCACAGCCAGTTGTTAAACTTACCGGCACCAAGATCGGCCAGTTTGAATATACCGGAGCCACTTGGATCTGCGTGTTCAAAAAGCGGTTGGTCGATGCAGAGGTAGTCCGGAGCCCATTTGTCCTGTTTGCCATCCAGGCGCTTGGCAGGCTTTGAGACAGTGTATGGATCAGGATCATCTTCGTCCTCCGGTATCTTCACCGTCTCTTTAGCCAGGTCGACAAGATCTTGCTCTGTAAGCTGCCTCAGAGATGAGAGCATATTACCCGGGTTCAGATCTGCGTGGACGATCCGGCAGCTGTGAAGACAGTGTAGCCCAAGCAAAGTATCCTTCAAAATCGACTTGGACCTGCAGAGTACAGTGCTGCTCTCTGCAGGTTGGGTGGTTTCGTACTCGTCCAGTAATTCGTCCAGTAAGATATTGACGTTCGGCCCCATCGGCGGAAAAACGAGACACTGATGAGTACCGTTTGGACCATCGTGCCTAAAAGTCTCCAGCGGGATCACGATGCGCTCTTTGAACTTGTCCTCGATGGGCGCCTTGCTGATCAGCTCGTACATCTGCAATTCCTGGGCCGCGTCTGGAGCATCGGCAACCATGATCTTGATAGCGACCAGAGAATCGTTACTGCATGGTTGTTAGTGGGTGTGTAGTGCTTAGTGAATGAATTGTCGTACTTGTTGTCACGTGCGAGCCATACTGTGGAGGAAGAGCCGTATCCCAGTTTACGGATGATCCTGAAGCGATCAAGTTCGTCACCGAGATGAACCGGATGTAGTCCGCCAGGACGATATACCTCGATCCATTCTGTGGGAGTTGTCAACTGCTGAAAGCGCCGATCTCCAATCTCCGCAGGCGGTGTGGGTGGTGGAGAGGTCGACATCGTGCTGTAGTTATCTGCTACCGAGAGACCAACAACGTGCAGAAGGGCGCGGATATGTTATCGTGTTGGTGAAAGTGTGAACGTTCCGAGTTTGTTCTAAAGAAGGTCGCAGCTTTGTGTCACAGATGGTGGAGCCAAACACTGAGTCATCCCACGTGGTCAACATATGACGTCGCAATACATGGACAGAAAGGCAAGCCAGACAAGATTTGCACAACAATCAAAGAGTCAAAACAGGTCTTTCATGGCCTGTGGTGCCACGGAGGCCAGATATATTCAAGAGAAGCGGCGCAATCGACCAGGCGAGTCGATAGAACGACGGACAATGTCTCCAAGGTAGCCAAAGTCTTAAAACGGCGTCTTCGTGGCCTGTAGTGCCACGAAAGACAGAATTGACCAGGAGAAGCCGCCCTATCAACCAGGCGAGTCGATAGGACGATGGGCAATGTTTCCTCAGTAGCCAAAGACCCGAAACGTCTTCTCACGACCTGTAGTGCCACGGAGGCTGTGTCCATTGAGGAGAGGTGGCACAATCGTCTAGGCAACTCAATGACGATGGATGATGTTTCCGAAATAGACAAAGACTCGGAACGGCTTCTTCACGCGCTGTAGTGCCACGGGAGGCCAGGCCTGACGAGGCGAGGCGGCGCAATCGACCAAGCGAGTTGATCGGACAACGAACCGTTCTCCGGCGTAGAGACAGCTCCGTGAAAGGCTCCCAACATCAACATGAGCACAAGCGTCTTTTTGAGCTCGGAGGATCGGCGTATTCGACCAGTGGACTGCACACATGTCCCCTAGATTCGTATCAGAGTACCGAGCATACTGACGTGGTCACCTAATTCCCCATCGCTGCCACCTCAATATTCCCACCTCAGCGCAGCAAGCCTCTCCGTGTTCCGCGTCCTCACCGCTCGTCGGTACTCCGCCTGCTCTGTCCCTTCCTCGGCAAAAGCCATGTCGCCGGGCCGCTGGTAGGGATTCTGGTAACAATGGAACACTGCCCAGCAGAGGACCACAAAAGCCGCTGCTCCGAGGACGGGGAGGAGGACGATGAGGCCGTACTGCATTTGGCTGTTGACTATGGCGCCGTCTGTTGGTGTATACTGAAGAGTATCTTTCGAAGTTTTGGCTGGTGTGGATGTGGGACTTGGATGGCTAGGCGAGTCATTTCGTCGATGGGCTTTTGTATAGCGTCATGTCGCAGCAAACACCAACCGATTCCGTGGTGCTCCTCAAGGAGCCTCGAGGTCGTATTCACAGAAGCAGGGGTATCATTCTCCACTGCCCCAGTAAACCCTCAAATCGCCCACGCCTCCCGATCATCCTCCTTCCCAATGAATGGCTCATCAACCAACTTCACCGCCATCTCACTACACAGCACACACGCCCCGGCAACCAACCCGTCCAACTCCCTCACCATGCCCTCCCTCCTCTTCCCCAACGCCACACCCCTCCCAATCTCCTTCTGCAACTCGCGAATCCTTTTACCCTTCCCGATCCCCGCCATACTCATGACCATCTCGCCAAGACAATCGGCGTGAAAAGCGTGCTGGCACGGAAACACGAAGAACTGCCGCATCAGCAATGGGAGTCTGCACTTCCAGCATCGTTCGCCTGGCTCCACGATCGCGTACCGCTCGTCGAGAGCTTTGATGTCGGATTTAATATGCTCGGCCGTACTGGCGGAATCGTCCATTTCAGTTTTGAGCTCGTCGATGCGGCGGCTGTAGTCTTCCAGCGCGGCGCAGATTTCCTCCTTGAAGTCATCTATGATGACGAAGTCCGGGAAGAATGGGATGAGGTCCTCAATGCGCAGCAACTCGCAACGTTTCAGGAACTCGATGGCGGATTTGATTCCTTTCTCGCGACCAATGACTTTCTTGGCTACTTTCAGCCATAGACGTTTTCGTAAGGCGGAGTCGATGTCCGGGCTGTCGGCGACCGTGGCCGCGAGCTCGACCTCGTCGTATTTGAGCGCTAAGTCGACGGCGGAGGCGTATTGCTTCATGGTGGTATAGATGTGGACGCAGGATTGGACGCGTTGGTGTGCGATGCAGAGACGGAGGGCGAAGTCGGCGTCGTAATTTTGCTCTTGGGCTTGGGATTGTGTTTGCAGGTAGCTTAGCAGCGCTGACTCGTCTGTTGTCGGGTTCGAAGCACACAGTGAAATGAGGGTATTGTGGACTGCTGGCTCCGTGGAGTGGCTGTGATTTATGCAGAAGAGGAGATATCGTATCGCCTGGTTCTGTGACAGAGGCACACCGGTTCCGACGGTCTTGTTGTAGTTGAGCAAGGCCGGTATAAGCCTCTTCACTTCCAGTGCCGACTGCCGCATCAAGACTTCTATGAGGTCGACCGGCGTGTGCGCCATCAGTACTGTGCAATACCTGTAGAACATTTCCGGCTCGGTCTGCTTCTTCAAGACAGCCATTGCGTCGTCCCAACGCTCTCGCTGTACCCAATACGAGAGCACATAGTTATAGTCCTCCGACACGCTAGCGAAGTGCAGCAGCTCTTCTTCTCGACCATGTGAGCTGATGATCTCGTATACGGTCTTGCTATCCAGGTCCAACTTGTACTTCATGCAGAAGTCTTGGAATTCCTTTCGGATCTGTGCAAGCTGACGTTCATTCTGTTGTGCCGTGGAAGTGGCTCCGTTCGCACCAATATCAGCTTTTGTTGAGATAGTATCGTCCAGCTGATCGAGCTTGGCCATGTACAGCTCTATAAGCCAACACGCAACCATTGTGCGTTGCATAATAGAGCTTCGCTTCAGACTCGAAAGCTTCGTGGCCAAGTACTTCCTCAATGCATCTTGCTGGTCATTGTCGATGAAGGCGAGTGCCACATCCTCAAAGGACTTGGTACTCCTACCCAGTATCGTCGCAGCTTCATCGAACTTGCCTTGGGACATTAGACGATCACCAGTCTTTGATGCAACCGCGTCTTTCTGCTCTGAGGTCTTTGCGTATTGTTGTGCTGCTTCGAATTGGCCTTGCTGCAGGAGGATGCGCCACACATCTCGTGCCTCCTCAGTGACCACGACCTCGAATATTTCGTTTGAGGTGAAGAGCCAGTACGTATTCTTCTGATGGTCTGAGAAAAGCCCCAGGTTGGGAGTGGTCGGCTCCAGAATCTGCTGGCTATACACTACACTCTCGTCCAACCTGTTGACTGCAGTCAGCTTTCCCTCCACAAGTGCCAGTATGTGGAACTGAGTAAGTAACATCGAGCTTATAGGAGGCTGTTGTGTCCGATTACGACCGCCTGCAGTCTGTACGGGCGGTAGCCTAGTTTGAGGCAACAGCTTCGAATCACGAAGTATCTGCCGCCCAAGGGTTGTCATGTCACCAGAAGTAGTCAATAGTCTGCCGTTAAATATGCCTTCCGCGTTGAGCCAAGCATATGCTCTTGTTTCGGCATGGTCGTCTAGCTGTGAAGGTGATTTGTCGGGCGAGTCCGGTGATATGGCCAGTACTGAAGGTACCCTGGCTTGTGTCCTATCGATCTCGTGGACGGCAGGAGTCTCGCCCTCAAAGATCTTCGAGTAAAGTGAGCCACTGCCTTCCTGCCCTTGTCTGCCTGTGCGTCCAACAAAATGTAGGAGCTTATGATGTGTTGCGACCACTATCCGCCTGGTATCTGGCCTTGAAGACAGCACATCCGTGTATATTCCGACAATTGTGCCATCTTGAGGATTATAGACGTTCTTGACATACTTCTCCTCCCTTCTGTAGAACTCCGTGCTCGGCTCAATGTATGTCTCATAGATGTTGCCGTCCGCAGCTCCTACCAAGATCTCTCGTGTCGAAGCTGTAGGTTGTGACGGATTCCAGCCAATGCACTCAACTTGCACACCCTTCAGCCTCGACAAATGCTTCGGTTGCCGGGACTGCGTGTGCAGGTAGTAATTCTCTCCCAGCGCTGTGCTTATGATCAAGTGGCTGGCGCTGGGATCGAGGAACAGTTTGCGAATGACACCAATTTCCGCAGGTCGCTTCGGCAGGTCGATGTCGTCGATGTCTTCGGCGTTGTCGAGGTCGAAGCGGAGTAGTCGGCCAGTAGATAATGCAAGGATGAGGACGTTGTTGGCGACCTGAGCTGCCACGAACTCAGCCGAGATGTCGAAGCGTAGCTGGACCTTCTGAACGTCGAAGATGGGGAGGGAAGTGTCGTCCTGCGCTCCAGGCGCATATCCGCTTGACGTATCAAGCGCCATCTTTGTAGGTCATTCCATCGTCCGTATTAGGTCCTTTCATGGCAGATATGTTCATCGCTGGGTCGGAGCTGTCTACTTCGGAAGGTGTAGAGGTGAGCTTGGACCAACCCATATCAAGACCCAGCGTCAGTGAACCTTTACTGAGCTACAGAGCATGCAAGATGATAATTTGTGTCAACACCCATGTGAAGGCTGACCAGAGCAAGAGGCTATCGCATTGCAGATCAACCACAGTCTCGGGTCTCTACATCTGCTGCCCACCTGGCATACCACCCATCCCAGGCATTCCGCCCATCCCAGGCATTCCGTCCATCCCAGGCATGCCACCCATCCCCGGTTGCGGCGTCCCAGCTGGGCGCAACGCACCGCTCCCATCAGCCGGACCGAGAATCTTCGCCAGCTTGTCATCCGTATTATTCCCTGACATAGGCCTTCGTTGCGGCACGGGCCTATAGTCACCACCCCTTAGCCCTCTTAAAGGCTCCCGACCCTGCACCTCCGCCACGGCTAGCAGCTCTTCGATCTCGCCTTGCAGAATCTTGTGTTTCCGCATGTGATCCTCGTCCAGTGGACCATGATACTCCATGCTCCGCTTGTAGTTGACAGCCCTGCAATTACGAGCCCAGTTAGGACCGTAGATCGCGGCGACGTCGTTTTCAACATTGCCAGTGGGATCTGCTCGAGTGTATCGCGCGAGCATTTCTCCGCTTATTTGGACATCGCCGGGTCCTTGTCCTCCACTGGCGATACCTTGCTGGGCGATTTCTTTCAGCTGGACGATCTTCCTCGCTGCGGAGTCGACACAAAACAGCTGCTTTTCAAGCCGTTCGACGAGGAGTTCTCGCACGGAGCGAGATTGTTGGTAGAGAGCATTGTTGGCGCCGTGCTGTTGCTGCATGCCGTTTGGATTCATCATCTGGCTCTGTGGATTCAACAACTGGCCAGGGCCAATAGGGTTGGCCATCCCATCTGGGGGGAAGTAGGAGCTACCCATCGCCGACACCGATGTCCTTGTTGGTAGGCTTTTGTCAATTCCTGGGAGATGTACTCGAACGCAGGTCTCAAAGCACCGTGCAGCACGCATCGAACTTATGAGGCTCTGTGGCCTTACATTCAATGGCGACAACGCCGCTTCTCAGCATGGCCATGCCGAAGACATCTGCATTCACTGAGCCGAACTAGGAGGCTTCTGCACCATGGAAGATCGACGACAGACGCCCGACCACTGACATTATGTCACACGGCAAAGGTTGAATGTGGCCGCCTATACCGTGTATGAGTATGCCGCAAGGATCACGACCAGCCGCCATACAACAGCTAGTCGCGAAGACTGTTACAATGGAGTGGTAAACAAGAACAATTCATTAACATATCCACTGCACTAGCTCGAAGTTAACAGATCGCAGTGCCTGGGGCCATGACCTCGAGCCTGGAAAGGCCTTGTCCCTAAAAGAACGCACTATGAGGCGGCGGACGAGCCATCGCCTGCTGCCATACTCGAATTCTCCTCATCCTGATCTCATAGTTCTCCCCACTTTCACCCCAAACAGGATGCGGGTTCCCGAAACCATGCATTTGCGGTTGGTACATGGAGTTGTCGGGCTGCGACATGTAGTTCTGAGCTGGATGTTGGGACATGGGGTTGCCTCCCGGTGTCATGTATGTCTGAGCTGGTGGTTGAGTCACCCCGGGCATGGGTGCATTTGCCTGACCATACTGGGTTGGCTGTGTTGTTGAAGGAGAATGTCCGGGTGCTTGGGATGATGCTGCCGAGCGTCCTTTGTGGTGAACCCAGGCTTGACGCTCGAAGTCTGGTACGCCTGGATATCCTGGGTTGACAAGGCGGCCGCAGTATTGTCCCATGATGTTATGATTGAGAATGGTAAGTCCTGGGAAGGTACTCTTACTGTTTCATTGAGAACGTTTACCAAGGGCAGCACAAAATTCCATACTTATGTGAAGAGGCTATCTGGCTAACAGACCCTCTCATCAGTAACCGCAGTCCAGCAACCCTCCCGTTAGTCACCGTAGTCCAGCCCATCCCTTAGAAGCCATCCTTCACTTATACCAAGAGACCACCCTCTCCGTCCGCCGCACCATCGACCCGCCGTATCACTCTATCGGAATGGTCTTGGCATCCGCCCACTGCAATAGTCCCGATGAACTTCCTCAAGCCACGCCACCACCTCCTCCAAGCCACCCATCGTATGCTCAACTAAGTTGAACAACCACATCATCTCACCCATATCCAACGGCGGCTCCCCTCGCCATGCAAAGATGTCCTGGGAAGCTTGGATGGCCGTGTTGTAGACTGCTCTGCTGTCGACGATCTCTACGAAGTCGATGTTCCACCATATGTTCAAGATGAGGCCATCATCAGCTTCACGGCCTCTGGTGGAGCGGGACTGTTGCTGGCGGTCGTCACGGCGGTCGTCACGGCGGTCGTCACGGCGGGAGGTGGTGGTTGTGGTGGTGGTTTGCTCCTGGACTTCGACGTTGATGTTTGAATCGTCGATGTCTTGATCGTCGATTCGAGAGTTTGGCCCACGTGCATCCCGCCTAGCCGGCTCCCTACCACGCCTCCTGTCCCTCTCGTCCTCGGCCATCCCCCTGGACCTCGGTGCTCGCTCCTGCTCACGACGACGACCGCCTCTCTCTTCCTCCCAGCCGAACGGATCGGAGTCCCTGAATGCCATGGATGTTGGCAGGTGTGTGGCTTCGTATCTGCTGTTTGATTGAAAACTGTTCTTGTTTCTGTTATGGTGAGTTGCTTTGTCGAGGATGTTTTTGGTGTAATCGCATTTGCCAGAGACAGGACACGGTTCCAGTACAAATACCAAAGGGCTATCTGGCTAAATCATACCTCGCAATAGTCACCGCAGGACATCACGACTACACAACCCGCTCCCCACCTCACACACATTCACCAGCAGCCACAGAAGCCATGGGCATGTCACTTCACCATTACCACCGAAAAGGTAACGGAGTCCTCCCCCGATCCACCTCCCGCCTACAGTCGTCAAGCCACTCCTTGACGTCCTCCAGCCCGCCCTCGTCATACGCGATAATATCCCAAAAATTCAGCCTCTCGATCAAGTTCAGCGGTGGCTCTCTTAGCCGAACGAGAAGATAATTCGTGAGACAAATGGTCCTGGCGTAGACCTCTCTGCACTCTGCTCCTCCGGCGCGTCTAGCGGAATGGGACTCCCGCCGTTCGCCTCCGCGAGCGGTAGTGGTTGCAGTGGCGGTTTCCTCGCGGACATTGACCTTGATGCCGTCCGCCCTTGGTTCATCTCCAGCACGCCGCCTGTTCGACTCTTCCTCTGTCATCCTTATGGCTGTAGGCGGTAGGTTGTCGGTGGGTGACGAGTTGTGTTACGAGTAGTGATGTCGTAAGAAGACGATAGATGTGGGTGAATAAGGTAGTGTTCTTGTGTCTGCTGCGGTAAGCTGCTTTGTTGGAGATGTTCTTATCACGATCATACTGGCAGCAAGACAGAGTTCCTTTCATATACTAGAAAGCTACCTGGCTAAGCAGCAGTCACCGCAGTCCATCGCAAAGCCTCCACCCACCTGACAGCATTCATCAGCTCCTAACTCAATCCCACATCGAACGCGCCCCTCTCCTGTACGCGTCCGGAATTATCCCCTGGTCGATGTCCCGCTCACTCCGCGCAAGCCAATTCTTGACGTCTAGAAGGCCGGTATCGTCACCGTCACGCCCAATCACGGGCTAAAACGCATGCCTCCTCTCATGATACGTTAGCGGTGGCTGCCTTTGCCAACGCAAAATGTCCTGCGAGAGGCGGATCGCCTGGGCGTTGACTTTCTTGAGCTCGGCATATCTGGCGCTGCTCGTCGAACCGAATCCCCGCTCATCGCCATCGCGAGTGATGCTGGACGTGGTGGTCATTCCCTCACGGATGTCGATATCGAAGGCACCCGTATCGCTGATCCGGATGTCCACCTCCCGACCAGGTGAGTCCCTACCACGCCTACCATCACGCCCTTTGTTCCACTCATCCTCCGTCATACCAAACAACATCGTTTCCCGCCTCTCCTGCCTGGGCGGCTGATCAAATGGTCCATGCGGCTCTCTCCCACCATCGTACCGCGAAGCGAGGTGCGTGATGTTGTATGACTGCTCGAAATCATGCACTCTCCTCTGTCGCTCCCTCTCCGCGTCTTCTGTCATCCTCCGAGTGCCTTGCCCAGTGACTTCCGAGAAGACGTCCTCTGAAATGTTATTCTCATTCAAGAGAGCGGTAAAGGCGTCGGGGACACCGTCTCCTCTGCGGGACATGATGTCGTTGGCGGCGATGAGATTTTGATAAAAGTAGTTGTTCTGGTTCTGCTATGGTATGTTGCTGTGTTGAGGATATTTCTTATGAAGTATTCTGGAAAATTGCTACAGACAGACATAACTCCCTTCATATATATACCCAAAGGCTATCTGGCTAAAAGATTGCAGCAGTCACCGCTGTACAGCACCACACCACCTGCTCCCCCTTCCTCCGACCCATTCACCGGCACCCTAGCACAACCGCTCGTCCCTCCATTCACCCCGACTCAGCTATCCAAACCGCTCCCTCTGCACCATCATCCCTCCAAGACCTGTCCCTTCCGCTATCTGCCGCCTCCGCGTCAGCAGCCACCTCCACACATACTCTGCGCCCCCCGGCCTCTCGAAGATGTCCCGCTCCAACCTTCGGAACGCCTCGGGATCCTCAGGCCAGGGAGTGCCGCCCCACGCGCGGCGACAACGCAACATCATCGGAGCCGCTTGCCGGAATATCTCTTCTCGGGACGGCATCGCGGTCGAGTGCTGCTGCCCGTTGTGGCGCGCGGAAGACTCTCTCCGTCGCTCGTTCCGCCTGGGCGAGTCTCCGCGGTGTCTGCAATTCCAACAGCAGTTGCACTCATTCACTGGCCGCCTCTCCTCCCTTGCTGGCGGGCTTCTCCCACCCCGCGAAGCCATCTGTGGAATATCGTAGAACTGCTGAGCGTTTTGCGCCATCGCCCTCCGCTCTCTGCCCTCCTCGTGCCGGAGCCATGCGTCGTACCCACTGTCTTCGTCTTGATATGGCATGAGGTAACCGGTGGGGTATTGATAGTTGGTATGGATTGTGTAAGGTCAGTTGCTTCTTCAGATCTTGACAAGAGCAGGTAGTCGAGTTTGTGCAGAGTTCAAGTGAGCAGGAGAGCATCTTTCTCACCTCCATGTACCTTAAGGCTATCGACAGCAAGACACCATTCCCTCCTCACCTGTTGAACAGCACACGCGGCACAACCACCCTGATCAAAAGCATTCGTGTATCATTCATCACATCGCACTACTGAACTATAACTCCCAAAGTACAGCATACAATAGCACCCTCGCAGCCGCATAAGTATATTCCCTCCCGCCCGCCCAATACGTGTGTCGCGTAAACCATCATCAACCAAAAGCAATGAGACTCGTTACCAAATAAGCACATGAATGAGATAAGCATACCGATCTTCCTCTCCTTTCTGTTGTTGCCAACCAGTGTTGTTGTTTCCGGTCCCTTCGTAACCCGTTGCCCAGGCGCCTAATAGCGCAGTCGTTATTCGTTACCCATACGTAGCTTCATCAATCGTCGTCTCGTTTTGCGCAGAGCTACTCTGGCATCGCTGACGTGATGGCGCTACCATCTGCTTGTGTTGCTGCGACCGAGACTTGGACGAGGAGGTGGAGCCATCGATCGCTTCACTGGGCTACCGTTTGCTCTGGGGTCAGCCGTGAACTGCTGGGCCTGGCCGATCTTGCCGAAGTCCTGGAACAGGTCGATAGCTTCTTCGCTTCCGTCGCTTGGAAGATGGACGCCGAAAAGGTCTGTGGTATCATCCTGGCCGGGGTGGACGTTCTCGGTACCCAAGCCGATGTCGAGCCACTTATTGTCCGGGCTGATGCTCGAGGTGTGAGGCTTGTAGCTTTGCTTGAGCGGCGAGCCAAGCTTGGCTGGTGAGCGTAGTTTGCCCGGGAGCGAGATGAAGGGTGACAGCGAGAAGGGACTGTTACTCGGCGGCGCAAGAGTCATGTTATTGCTCTTTGAACCTCCGGTAATGTCTGCGAGGATGCCGGTGCTGGTGACTGCACGAGCGAGCGAAGGGCGCCTAGCCGAACGCTTCTCGGGCGAGCCACGCGCTGCGATGTCCTCCTCGGGTGCGTCGATGAAGATGTCGAATGGGTTCGAATACGACTTGCTGTTGCTGACGTTGGCAGTGTTGGCGAATGATGCCCATAGCGACTTCGGTGGCTGATATGGAGTCAGGGTCGCGTGCTGCGTGGTGTTGCCATGTTCGGCGAGGTTGAAGGCAGGACTCCATGTGTCAACCGTTGGGCTAAATGTGTTATGGACAGGACTGGCGTCTTTAGCTGGCGTTAGTCCATGACCTGGCGTGCCTAGCAGAGCCCTCATCCTGTTGCGGTGATTCCGCAGATTGGTATTCGGCGAGATCGATGGTGGTGGCTTCGCTGGTCGCTTGAAGACCACTGCAGGGGTAAGTGGGTGATTGTCTCGAAGTGGCGACGAGGAGATAAAGTGAGATGTGGGCTGCTTGAAGTTGACCCGGTCATTGTTAGGGCTGTCGAAAGAAGAGCTGCGGATGCGCGCGATTTCTGCCTCAGCACGGCCCTTCTTGCTGCGTGACGGTCGCGCGATGTCGGCCTCAGAAGTGAGCAAAGCCGGTGCGCCTCGCATTGCTGAAGACTCGATTGATGACCAGTACCCGCTGTCGTTGAGACCAGCAAACTTCTGACGGCGGCTGCCGGATCTGCTGGTGGATGTGAATCGCGGAACCGGAGGGGGCGTTGCCTTGCGTTCTTCGGCAGGCATTGCAGGTGGTGACGACCCAAGATCAAATGGAGGTGGCGATGATCGGATGTGGGCAGGTGGTGGCATCATGCTGGCAGAGTCATCCTTCTCATCTTCTTGGAGCGCCGGGTCTGACGCAGGAATGGTGCCATCCGAACCGAAGTCAGTCTCGTCTGGAAATTTCGCTGAGTCGATAGCCTTGGTTTCGCTCTTCTTCCCCATACCAGGATTCAAGGTGAAGTTACCGATTGCAGGCGTGCCAGCTACACGGTAGCCGTTCTCACCAACCAGACCGTTGATGTACAGAGAGCCGTCCGGATTCGTGAAGCGTCTAACAGTCTTCTTCCCAAGCAGGAATGGACGCTCCTCGCCAGGCTTGATAGCCCAGTAGTTACCTTTACCCGGATCATCCTTGGGCCGCTCCTGCTTGATGAAGTTCTTGTTGAGGCTCAGGTTGTGCCGAATGCTGTTTTGCCATCCGCTATCTGAAGCCTTGTAGAATGAGAAATGGTCCGAGATCCATTTGTAGATTTGCGCGAGGGTGAGGCGACGGTTTGATGAACGCAGAATAGCCATGCCGATAAGCTCGGCGTAGCTGTGGAGTGGCTTTGTGCCATCGTCGTGGACAGATGGCATGTCCTTGGGGTCGGGGAGCTCGACATTGTCGTCGACTTCCAGCTTTGGCTTCTTCATGGCGGAGCCCTTCATCGGTGCGGAATCCATCATTGACCGCTTCATCGGCCCTTTGAAGACGTAATCAGACTCTCCATAGATATCGTGCGGTAGTCCAGGAAATGGATTCGAGTCGTAGAAGTTCTCCTTGTCCATTGACAGGCCTGCATGGAAGCTATCGTATGTAGGCCCTGATGGGTGCACCATGGCTGTGTAAGCTGGGTAGAAGCTCGCGTTCTTTCGTGGCGAGTCTGTGATGAAGTTGGGTTGCGCGGGTGGTGGAATCTTGTAATCTGTCAAGCTGTGAGAGCTGATCGGACGCATGGGCGAGCTGTCGGTCTTGACTGGAGACGCACCGGCAGCGGCGGAAGTTGGGGCATTTAGCTGGATATTTTGCTTGCTCGACGCGTCGCCGAGTGGCCGCAGAGCATTCAGTAGTGCTGTCTCCACGTCCGATGAGCTGCTGTGATGTAAAGACGCGTCGGAATCGGTGTAGATCTCCACCATGCCCACTCGACGCGTCGATGCCATCGCTGCGGGTGGCATTCGGCGCGTGCACTATCTTTGTTCTATCCTTCGTACGTAGTGGCGCGTTCGCACGTGTTTTGTTAATTCTTGCGATGTCTGCCTACTATCTCTGCCTGGTTTTCTCGAAGTCTTGGTTTGGCGATGACGTGGCTCACGGGTCGATGTGGGTTCTTTTCGTGCGGCGATAGAGATGCTCAAAGTGTCTACGGTCGACGTGTCAGTCCTCTGAATAGTCTACCATCTGTACCATATCCATGTACACGCTCATACTGCCGGCAATCCTTGAGCTCAACCCGCACGGCGCGCGATAAGGTGGGCAGCCGCTCTCGAGCTGTCGGAATCAAGGCGGGAACGACTCACCATGTATTCCCTAACCCAATCTCAGCTTCTCCAATGTCGTCCTCGTCACGTCCGCCCAACAATGTTCACAATGGTTGCAATGGAAGAAGAAACGAACAATGCAAGCTTCAGCTTCGATAGGTGAGGTGGGCTTTGCAGCGGGAGGTGGTTCCGAAATCCAGGCTTTCCGAGAGCGGGGCGCGAGCAGGAATCTAATTCGAACAGGCCCAAGAGCCGAGACAAAGGCGGGCGCCAGAAGTTGCGCAAGGAGTCGACGTGCCGTTTCGTGATAGGGTGGAACTGCGGGCGAAGTAGCGGCTAAGACTCTACAGATTTTGCCTTGCGTCGGGATGGGCCTGCGAGAAACGCGTCGATCGGCGATCGTGACGGGGAGGTGACGGCCTATCGATGGATTTCAGGACGACGTGGTATGGCGACAGTGGCTTGAGAGAATATGACAGGCATTTATATGTGAGTCTGTCATAAAACTGCACGTTCTGCTCGTCCCGTCTTTGTGGAACGCGTCACTGCGGGTCAAATCGACTCCACATCACGAACAGCGAGCGTTATCACGTGGAGCACGTTGCAACTTCCTAAAGCGGGTTTCATACAATTCACGACTATGCTTCCACCTCCTCCCCCTCCTCCTGCTTACCCTCCTCCCCACCCATCTCCACATCCTCCTCCTCCCCCTCCTCATCCTTCATCTCATCATCCTTCTCCCCCTTCCCCCCCTCCGCCACCGGAAAGTGCAAATGCTTCCAATCCTCAATCTCCTCAATAATACTCCTCAACCTATCCCGCACACTCTCAATCGCATACATCCCCAACAACAGCCTCAGTGGCGGGTACTTGCAGTGACCCAACTGCCACACCAGCTCCGCCGACTTGACCGCGCTCGTCGGCTGCCGGTCCGCGAGCCATTGCACTACCCTTCTCGCGTGTCCTGAGGGCGCGGTTTGCGTGTCGTAAGGCGCGGAGGGTTTTTTGACGAAGAAGTGTCCGTACTTTTTTAAGTTGATCTTATGTCCGTCTTGCCCTTCGAGCCCGAGCTCACCGAAGGTTTGGTCGTCGAGGCCGGTTGGTTCGTCGAGGCGCATGTGGCCTGGTTCTACGAGGGTGGCTTTGATGCCGAAGGCGTCGATTTCGTAAAGCATGCTCTCGATTAGTCCTTCCGTTGCGTACTTGGTCGCGCAGTATGGTCCTAGCCCTGGCACCCCTAGCGCCCCGGAGGTAGACGAGAAGATGAGGTATCGACCAGCATTCTCACCTTCTTTGCGCTTCGCCGACTGCTCACGGAAGTAGGGAAGAGTGAGCTGGATGATGTTGAGGGTGCCGAGGAAGTTTGTCTCGAACTGGGAGCGCAGGTCGCAGGTGTCTTGGTCTTCGCAGGAGGCTATTACGCCGTAGCCTGAGCAGCTGTATACATCCTCATCAGCACAGCTCTACTATAGTGTATGGGTTGGAGAGGGCATGCTGTCTTACGCACCACTTACTTCACAACGATATCCAACCCACCAAACCGTGCTATACAATCATCCACCGCTTGCTTCACCGTCTCCCGTACCCTCACATCACATAGTAGTCCTAAACACCGCTCATGCCAACCCTGCATCTGCTTCATGCTGTTCTCCATCGTCCGCCCCACGGCTGCCACATTATCGCCATGACTGAGCGCCGCTTTGACTAGCGAGCGACCTATGTGACCTGTCGCACCGAAGATAAGCCATGTCTTTTGCGCTGGTGGGTTGGTGTCGCTAGGAGGAGAAGTCGCGGCGGGGAGGTGGAGTCTGGGGTTGTTGGCGAGGAGGGTCGTGGGGGAGAGGACTGGTGGGGTGGTCATGGAGAGTAGAAGAAGGAGGAGATAGTAAGCATTGCTAGGCCGGAGACCAGGGAAGCGTGTCGTGCATAAGGGAGGTATGGAAGTGGGATGGTGCGTGATGGAGTAGTGGGGAGATCTACACTAGGATAACTTTCGGTTTTGGTGATGATGTTGATCCTTCGACAAAACAACCAAACCCGGATCTTGGGATTGACGCGATCTGGTATAGAGAAGGAGGAAATGGAGATACCGAGACGATAGTACTGGCGACTTCGAGATGTCGAAAGCAAAACTTCAAGCTGCTCAAAGTACTCTTCACACTCACTATCACATGTTTCCGAGGTCAAGACTAATGGTCTGTAGATGCACAACAAGGCTCATCAGGCTCCTTCGCCTCTGGCTTCATATTCGGCCAGCTGACACTCGCTTTGATCCTCTTCTGTTTCATCAAGTTCTTCATCTTTGGCGAAGCCCCCAATGCCGACGAACGAGCATCATCACGAGCAGCAGGCCGGCGGCGACGTACCCTGTCACACTCAAATGCACGCCAACGGACCTTCTCATCCGCTTTCCACCCAAGGCCTTCGTCAGCCGTCCTCAAACCTCGAGCTGACGGTGGACTGACCGTGCAGAAGATCCTCGAGAAGACGTACTACAACGTCCACGGCCATCAACCGGAAAGTCTGGACTGGCTAAATGTATTGATTGCTCAGACAATCTCTCAACTACGAGCGGATGCACAAGAAGACGAAGCTGTACTGGGATCGTTGACTCAGATCCTTAATGGGTCTACCAAACCAGATTTTGTGGACGAGATCAAAGTGACTGAGATCAGCTTGGGCGACGAATTTCCTATCTTCAGCAACACTCGTGTCATTCCTGTCGACGAAAACGGTGTGCCCATCAAGCAGCTCAAAGGCAACCGAGGGGAGCGATTGCAGGCACGTATGGATGTCGATTTGAGCGACGTGGTGACTCTAGGCGTTGAGACGAAGCTGGTGCTCAACTACCCAAAGCCTTTTGTCGCAGTTCTACCAGTCGCGCTGGCCGTTTCCGTCGTGCGCTTCTCGGGTACACTCTCACTATCGTTCTCACCCTCAAGCTACCCGGACATCCCAGTCGATGGCGATGGCACTCCGACCAATCCTGTCAAGAACGAAGGCCATCCGCTCAACCCAACCGGCTCATCACCAACAACCCTCACCTTTACCTTTCTGGACGACTACAGGCTCGATCTCTCCGTTCGCTCACTCATCGGGTCGCGCAGTCGCCTGCAAGATGTCCCTAAAATCGCACAACTGGTAGAAGACCGTATCCACCGCTGGTTCGACGACCGCTGCGTGGAGCCGCGTTTCCAGCAAATCGTCCTACCCTCCCTCTGGCCGCGAAAGAAGAACACCCGCGGCGGCGAAGACGACAGCAGCGCCACTGTTCCCGAAGAGTCGGTTACAGACATCCCTCCAACACCCCTCGACGGCACAGCCACACCACCCAGCGAGCTGCCCAAATCCAAAAAAGAAGGTGCGGCCGCCCGCCCAAGCCCTGCGAAGCCTTCAACGACCGCGGAGCAGCGGACGAGAGATTGGGCTGCACAGCACGGTAAGCCGCGAGAAAATATGAGTGAGCTCGAGATCGCCGGTGCGGAGATGAGAGAAGCGGACGCTGCTGCGGCTGAAAGGGAGAGGAGGAGGCTGGGGCAGCAGGACTACGAGGTAGATGGTGGTGTGAGGCTGAGGACAGGGAGGGAGGCGGGACAGCGGTTGGAGAGGAGGACTACTTCGCATGCGCAGAGGGCGTCAGGGTAAAATAACCTTCTGGGAGGGAAAACGGCCAAGATATGCATAGCTAGGTGCATGAGAAGGATTGTTGGGCGCAAGCCTGAGTGGACGGTGTCTCTCTTCTCTTCAACCGGGCGGTACGAAGACGTGCCATAGCTAAGTGCTACTCGGACGCAGACCACAAGGTCGTGCTTCAAATATGACCGTGCTGACCGTCGATTGTGTATGCTGAGATAGTACGTTGGAGGCCTCCATTCATAACAAGAATAACCCTGGCCTTCTAGGGATTTGCACTGCTGATGATACATAAAGATATTATATCTCAATCGACCTGCACTATGGTACTCGGGTATGATAATGACTACACTATTTCTCTTCACATTCCCCAATCTTTCCAGTCTGGTAAGCGCCACTCAAGCTCTTTCTGTGCCCATGAAACGGAAGCCTACTGTTCGATGTGTTCGCCGCTTTTGATGTCCGTCCCGCTCGTGTAGCCGTTCGACTCGCCGCTGTACTCGTTGAGCTTGTAGAGAACGGGGGAGGGGATGCCCTTCTTGCGGAGGATCTGCGTCTTGATCCAGTACGGCAGCACTTCAAACAGCTGGTAGTTCATGTGGCGGGTCGTGGGGACGGCGAAGACGTAGTCGAGTTCTGGTGGTGGATGCGTTAGCAATAGCTGGTGTTTAAGATATTTTAGTCGTGATAATAGACGTACCTTCCAGCGACTTCTGCTTGGTCTCCGGAAGCCAGAGGAAGATCATGATGAACGCGAGGAAGTTCATCGCCGCGTAGAAGCCGAAAGCGCCGGTTAGACCAAAGGCTCTCAGCTGGCGTGGGAAGGTCAAAGACACAACCGTTGCCCAGAAGTTGTTTGTCGCCACTGCCCAGCTCATGCCAATTTCTCTGTGCGAAAGCGGGAAGACTTCTGCACTGTAAGTAAATGGTACCGGTCCTTCTCCTGGAGAGTAGAATGCGTCGTAGATATAAACGAACGTAGCGATAAGTCCAAGATGGGCCGCGTTCTCGATCGGAATATAGAAGCATAGGCCAGCTGCTAACAGGGTCCAGCACATATTAGGGAAGGTAAAGAGCAGCAGGGTGCGTCGGCCGAAGGTATCGATGGTCCAGACTGCGGGCCAGGCGAACAGGAAGTTGATGATACCGAAGCCCCAGGATGCCAGGAGGGCTCCCGTGACAGAAGCACCAGCCTCGGCGAAAACAGTGGATGAGTAGAAGGCGATGATGTTGACTGTGAATGGTCAGAGTTTGCAATCGATGCGGAGAACGTCAACCTACTTCCGCACATCTGCTGTGCAATCATGACAATACCAGAAGCTTGGGTAGCTCGTCGGATGCGAGGAATGGTGAAACACTCGATGAATCTCGTGAACATGTTCGCATGAACCGCGACACCGGATGCTTGGATGAGGAGCTCCTCTTGCTGCATCTGGGCGTGTATGTAGTAGATCTCTTTTGCTGCCCGAATGTCACTTCCTCGGAGACGTTTCAGACTGCGGTAGGCCTTCTCAAATCTTCCCTTGGACATGAGCCACCTACAGAGCGTCAGTAAAGCAGAATTTTGTGCTTGTATGTGGAGCATGATTCGTCGTACCTAGGCGATTCAGGGCAGAAGCTGAGAGATGTTAGCATGCGACCTGTGAGAACCGGACGACAGCGCACTTACTAGATACCAATCACGAGCGGTACAGCAGGGATGAAAGCGGAGCCAAGCTGGAGTCGCCATGCGATAGCTCCAGTATCCTTGACAGCAAGATTGGCGGAAGTACCAAGCAGGATACCGAAGGCGGTCCAGAGCTGCCACGTCTGTGGCAAAGGAGAGCGGATTGTCAGCAATTGCTCGATACTTGCGAGAAGAGCTACAACATACCATAACCAGTCCGCCTCGAATTGCCGTAGGAGCGATCTCGGCACTATACACTGGTACAGTCACTTCCTTGAGGCCCATACCGATGCCAAGTAGGATACGACAAGCGATGAGCTGCCCCCAAGTTTGACAGCAAGCCTGGCCAATTGGTGCAAGTAGAGAAAAAATTGCGGCCATGAATATCACCTTGCGTCGACCGAGCAGGTGGTTGAGAGGGTCGGAGATCCACGCAGCACTGTTATTGGTCAGCCCTGAGTGTCGTTGAGTAAGAGAGCTATGTTCTCACAAGAGGAAGATGGCGAAGTAGGGCATCGAGTTGACAAGCCCGATGAGCCACGAGTTCTTCGCACAAAGTGACTCGTTGCCCAAACAGAAAGACTCCGGACTGTCAGGGATTCCCAGATCGGTCGGCCACGACAGATTTGCACCGTTCGAACCGGTTTGATCCCACCCTTGGATAGCGGCTGAACAGCGTTAGCTGTTGCCCACATGTGTCCTTTTCTATACACACCTGCGATACTATTCAAGATAATCGTGAAGTACAAGATGGCAGGGTGGCGCCACTTGTGGGTGATCTCCTCAGCCAGGTTCTGCTTTTCGTCTTCATCGAGTTCCGGAAGCGCTTGGATTGCCTCAGCGTATTGGACCTGCGCGGCGATTGCGCCTTTCTTGAGTAGCGGGAGGACGTCGTTCAGGTTGTTGGCTCTCGCAAACTCTTCGACATCTTGCAGAAGCGCCTCGCGAGGTACGCCGACGAGAGGATTCTTGATTCTGGTGAAGATTTTAGTGGTGTTCTGTCTCTCAGCATTGGATAATCTCCTACTCTCCAGTCTGGTTTGACGTAAGATCTGCGATGCTCGCCTTGCGTTTTGCTGTGCTGTGGTTAGTGATGATAGCGAAGAACCATTGGTGTTCAAGGTACCTTCATCTTGAAAGATGACCGATCCACGGCGTTCGCCAGTGCTAGCAGCAAGTCAGTACACGCCAATGAGCTGTAATCGTCGAGTCCGCCCGTACTCATTGTTTGGAAAGCCACGTTTCTCGTCGGCCATCTTGGCGGTGTTGAACTTCTGTCAATGGGAAAAGTGAGAACTGGACAAGCAGACGACAAGAGTAACGGTGGGACATGGCAACACTTATTATGTCTGTGCCCCGAGAGCTCCTTGCACAGGAATAGGGACCTTTGTGCGAGGGTCTGCCGCACTGCGATTGGTTTCGATGGTCTCGTGGTCTCTCTAGCTCCTCTGGGGTATATAGCGGGGTGCGTCTCTAGTTTCATCTGATCGCGCCCAGCTGGCTCGGCGCGGCCGCTTAGACTTCCTCGAGACTTCCTTAAAGCATCATCAAGACTGTCCAAGCGCATGGTCTGGGTGCTTTGCTTGGGCTTAGTAAGGCTTAGTGCTTCCTGTTTGCGGAGGTGAAAAAGCGTCCCACGCTGTGCAGTGTGATGAAGGATCACGATCCGTCTTTGAGTCTCAGGATCCTGCGATGGCCCGCCTGCTTGCGACAAGTCCTCCTGCTCGTACAGAGGTCGCATGCTCCCGTTGGTCATGCAGGTGGCCTCGAACCTCCATGCGAGTTCAGCTTGGATCCACTGCTGGCCGGCCAAGAGAAGTAGAATGAGCTCCCGGTGTAACTGTACAGTAAGCTTGACGATAGTGGCGTGATGTATCGCGTCCAAGTCTGCGGCTACGGTAAGCATGCCGAGGCGGTGGCATTCTCATATTCTGCTAGTCGAAGCCACCCAAAGCGGCCACCCGATGCCTGGAGCGGAGTCCGTGGATCCAACTGCTCTCTTGAGTTGGTCCAGAACCAAGTGAGGATCATCGTGCAGACCGGGGATGGATTGGCCGCTCATTGATGACGGTAACATGAGTAGGGCTGCTTGTTCGTTTCAGCTCTCCGAGCTGAAACGTTTCCATCAAATTGTTTTCATCCGCAGTGGTAGTACGATAATGGTGCCCAAATATATCGAGCCCTCGAGGTGCCATGATAGCTCACTGCGAATCGTCGGACGCCTTGCTGGCCAGCTACCGATGGTAGCAGAGGCGCTGAGTGATTCGAATGGCAGAGAGCACTTCGAGACGAGATGTTGAAGTGCCAAGCTGCTCCTTTTGAACGAGTGATCGAGGTAAGACTAACACCAAAGGTACCTCCATGACTACTTTCTTACAAACAATGGCGGAGGGAAGGTCAAAACGTGATGCTCCGACATCGCGTCCCGCACGCTGTTCTACACAAAATTAGTAGAATACTCTCTCTAGTGAGGGATTCTTTATCGGAATTCTAGCCGCCCGCCGAAGCGCACAACTCCCGGTTTTACGACCGAGATGAAGACGTTCCTCAGCATACATCTCCCAAGTTTCCTATGACGGCCCCGCATCCCCAGTTCTATGGGGTCGAATTTCCTGTCGATGGAATTTGAGGGCCCTGAGGGCCCGTAATATCCACAATATGATCCGTCTACACTCCTTAGTTTTCGGTTGTTGCAGCAGACTGTTATGCATCAAAAGGCTTAACGATCCTCCGCAACGGTTTGTGTTTCGTCTGTCAAGCACATCTTTGCTAATTTGGACCTTGAGAAACCAGCAATGGCAGCCCAACTATCAGAATTGATGCAACAATCAAAGCCTGGACTCATACTGACAGCCGGGACCGTTGGCATTATCTTAGTGTTGGTTCTGGTATTCGACTCGGACTATTGATGGTTGTCAGAATTAGCATGCTGACTCTTGCAGTACCTCGTCCGGAGTCTGAACAACCCATTGAACAAAGTCCCTGGACCGCTATACGCTCGCTTCACAAATCTACCGCTGAAGGCTGCTGTGATATCCGGCAGACGTATTTACCACGTACACGCACTCCATGAGCGCTATGGTCCATTGGTGCGCATTGCTCCAAGCGAAGTGGCCGTGGCCGATGCTCAGGCGTTCAAGCTTATCCACGGCGTGAATTCGGGATTTGAGAAGAGTCCTTGGTATAAGGACATGGTATCGATAGGTCGGGAAGGCGTATTTACCATGGCGAACAACAAAACACATGCGGCTCGACGTCGCCTACTTTCGCGGCCCTTCAGTAAAAGCCACTTGCGGCAACACTGGGAAGTGGTTGCGAAAGAGAGAGTTCGACTAGCAGTCTCGCAGATCCGCAGTGAGATAGTAGCGACTGGTTGCGCGGATGTCCTGAAATGGTGGACGTTCATGGCTTCTGATGTCTCTACTCATCTGATGTTTGGTGAATCGTTTCACACTCTGGAAGAAGGAAAAGTCAGTGACTACATCCGAAAACTCCAATCGGCGTTGATGGGAGGTGGTATTGGAGTCGAACTGCCATTAGTACGATGGATCGGCAGAAGGTTACCATTCCAGATATGTCGCGACCTTTGGGCGGCAAACGACTATCTGATGGGTTACGCGAAACTCGCTGTCTCCAACATGAAGTCAAGCCAAGGCAAGACGAACGTCTTTGCAAACATGATGACAGAGGCTGAAAAGGGAGAGCGACTTGACGATGAGGATGTCCGCATCGAGACGCAGAGTTTGATCGTTGCCGGAAGCGAGACCACGTCCATTACGCTGACGTACATTGTCTGGGCGGTCCTCTCGAGGCCGGATCTGCAACGCCGGGTGGAGCAAGAACTGCAGACTCTGCAGCAAGATTTTGGTGATGCCGACGTCGAACAGCTGCAGCTTTTGAACGCCGTGGTGGAAGAGACGCTTCGTTTGTACGGTGCAGCGCCCGGAGGACTGCCACGGATAGTACCAGCCGCTGGGACGACCATGAGAGATTTGTTCCTTCCGAGAGGGACCACCGTAACGACACAAGCGTACACCTTTCATCGTGACGCAAATATTTTCCCGGAGCCACTTGAGTAAGTCATGAGGTACTCCCAGAGTCGAAATACACTGATGTGGATCCAGGTACATTCCAGAAAGATGGATGGCGTCGAACGAAGACCGTCACCGGGTGAGCGACGCGGCCAAAGCAGTGTATGCGCCATTCGGTTCCGGCGCGCGAACGTGTCTTGGTGTTCATCTAGCATATATGGAACTTCGCATGGCTGCGGCTGCTTGCTTCAGAGACTGCGCTGGTGTACGCTTGGCGCCTTCCGCGACACCAGCGAGCATGGAGATGGAGAACTTCTTCTTGATCGCACCAGCTGAACACAAGTGCGAGATTACCATGCCTTGACGGCGATCTGCTTGCCGATAGCAAAGCCTCTTGACCGGATACGGTAGACAAATCTCCCCGAGATCGACTCGTTGACGATACGGGCTCGTTCGTGACGTGTACTTTGAAGTTACATATAGTTGTGCCATTGATATACATGTGAGGAAGAAGGAGTGAGGGAGCCCTCGAAGGGTGTTATCGGAAGGAGCAAGCTTAGCTGGTGGAGTTCGCAGCATGGTCTGAAATATACGCCTGGAACGAAGTAGGCAGAAGGCGACCGACATCGCACGCCTTTCTACAACAAACATCGACACTATGTAAAACCGAAGGTGAGGAAGTATACAGCAAAGGTAGCTTTGAGAAGAGACAGTAGCAACTGTTGAAAACCTTTTCCTTTTACTCAAGATCCACCTAACTCTTCATTATAATCTACCGAGAACAAGATGTCGTCTACAAGCACTTCCAATGGCGTACCCAACAGTGCTAACCATAGCACATACTCCATTCCCTTCAAGGCTTCCAAGGTCTTCCGAGATAGGATTATATCGGACAGCCGCATATCGAAAGACCTTCCAGCGGAGATCCACGAAGCAGCAGACAAACTCCACTTCACCGGCTCCCCTGATCCTTCATACCCGTCAACTGGCGCTTTGCCGAAGCCATCTCAAGCCTAAAAGGACTCGAGGCTACGCTTGTAAATATTCTCAGCAAGCGTAAGTACAACGCTCCTCTGCAAGGTGTTACGATCAACACCGACCACGCCACATTATTCATCATGTCCGCTAGCCTGTGGACGATCGACCCAGGCGAGGGCGGGCTGAACATCACAGCTGCTAACCTGCGAGCACCGCCCCCTGAGCTAGAGAAGTTCTTCCCGAATGGAGACTTATACCGCTCGCATGCTACGCTGCATCGCTCTCTTGCCACGGGAATCTATGGATGCAAAGACGGACGGTACTTCAACATCCACGGCGACATGAATCCAGACCCTACGCTCGATGCGCTCGACCTTCCGCATGACCTGGAAACTCCTACCTTTGAAGAAGGTGTCAAACGGTTCCAAGAAGCCGTCAAAAAGTTGGACAGCGCCGAACTCCAACACCGCGTCTCAAACATCCACCGCCAATCCGGCGCCACCTGCCTCTCCGTCTCCGAGTTCAACGCCTCAAAGCACGCACAAGCAAACAAAGACGTAGGCCTGTGGGAGATCTACCCCCACCCCAACCCCTCACAATCAGCCTCCTGGTGGCCTTCGATCCCCTCCACCTCTACCTCTCGGCCTCTCGCAGGCCTAAAAGTCGTAGACCTCACCCGCATCATCGCCGCCCCAGCCGTAACCCGTGGTCTAGCAGAGCTAGGCGCAAGCGTCATGCGTATCACAGCGCCCCATCTCCCCGACGTCACGGGTCTGCATCCAGATCTCAACTGGGGCAAATGGAACTGCAGTCTCGACCTCCGACACGCCGCCGACCGCGAGAAGCTCACAAATCTGATTTTGGAAGCGGACGTAGTAGTCCAAGGCTACCGCCCAGGTGTACTAGATAAATTCGGCTTTGGACAACAAGACGTCATCGACCTCTGCGCTTCCCGCTCGCGCGGCGTAATCTCCGTCCGCGAAAACTGCTACGGCTGGCACGGCGAATGGCAACACCGCTCCGGTTGGCAACAAATCAGCGACGCGGTCTGCGGTTGTAACATCGCGTATGGCAAAGCGATGGGCCTTGAAGATGGGGAAGCTGTACAGCCGATCTTCCCGCACTCGGACTACAGCACCGGAACCTCCGGCGTCTGCGCAGTGCTCATCGCGCTCATGCGGCGTGGAGAAGCTGGAGGGAGCTACGCGATCGATTTGGCCTTGAACTACTATACCGCCTGGATGGTGAATTCGGTCGGCGAGTATCCGCGCGAAGTCTTCGAGAAAGTGTGGGCAGAGCACGATAGACCGGTGTGGCGGAGCTGGCACTCCAACACCACGACCGGGCCGGCGACGATGAAGAAGTTGCGTGCTGGCGAGGGAGGCAAGCGGTTGTTCCAGCCGGAGTTCTTCGAGGATAGGAGTGCACCGGGTATCTTGTGTAAGAAGAAGTTCCGACACATCAGGCCAGTTGCTCATTGGCCAGCCGGCTCGGTTGAACCAGGCTATCGGATCGGAACGAGAGGAAATGGCGTTGATGCGGCGTACTGGCCGGACGATCTTAGTGTAGAAGTGGTCGTATAAGTATGCTCCATCCTTCGAGAGCTCAACAGATGTTCTCACCGTACGTAGAGCACTGGTGTTGGCAGACGGGTGGTACGGGATACGGCGCTCGTGGTTCTTCGCACCTATGCCGCCAGCTCAACCACTCCAGCAGCACGCACGCCTTCGTGAAGGAATTGCACATTCTCCTCACCCTGCACTCTGCCATTAATCAGCACCTTCCACTGCATCTCGATCCCTGTGGACGTCATTTGCATGACATAGCCGACCTTGCGGAATATCTGCTTCTTGTCGTTCTCATGGACCGGGAGTTCTTCAAATGGCGTGTCCACCAATACTGAAATAGTGACCAACTTTCTCACTTCGTCGGTCTTCCGCTTCGGAGCGTGCAGCTCATCGTTGTAGTAGATCGTGACCGAGAACCGTTGGTCCTCGAGTTCTCCACCTCGGGCGTAGAGTCGGTAAAAGTTGAATTGGACTGGTTGGTCGGTGTATATGTCGTCGCCCTGCCAGTAGCGTTAGATCTAGTAAAGCAGCTTTGGAAGCAGTATGAAGTAGGGGAAGATAGCACCCTTCTAATGTACCACCGGGGCAGATCGAACGCCTTCCAGCAGAGTTCTCTATCATCCCACAATCTATCTTGTGGATCGTGTCGCTTCTCGTTGAAGATCTGGTTGACGGTGACACCGTAGCTATAACGCGAGACTCGAGAGACAATAAGCGATTGCTTCTTGCTCGTAATCTCAGCGTCGCTGAGGCCACGGATGACGGCACCACGGCATATTGCTGTCCAAGGTCGAGCTCCGCTGGGCTGCAAAACCGAGATGCCTTGGGGCTCGAATTCCTTCTGGAGCTCGAGAAAGAGGTAGTCGCAGGAGCCCAGGCCTCCAACTAGGAGAATAGCCTGTACAATGATTAAAGAGGGAGGTCCAAGTAAGATAGGGTATGATGACCTTTGGAGACCTGCCCTTGAACTTCGCTTCGACTGCCTTGATCTGCTCGTGTATCAAAGCCCGAACGTGTGGGAGTACAGTGCCAAAGAACGTGCGGATGTGATTCCTGTCGTATGTTAGTTGCAATGACCATGTGAGCATATAAGAATTCTGACCTACTGCGTGAACTTCAGCTGACCCCCTTTTAGTGGTACTTCACCTTTCTTGTCATCGTATCGATGGAGCCTGAGCCGACTCTTCGAGAATGCCTCGACTGGTACTGATACGCTCCACTCTTGGCTGCTGCCATTGAACAAGCGTTTGATCCCGAACTCCCATTCATTGTTCATAAGTGTCTTTCGGCCTGCAGTACTCAACCGCTTCCACTTGTCTCCCAAAGCGGTCTGTAGCATGCTCTGAAATGCTTCATCGACGAAGATAGCACCGCACATCTTGCCCTTCCCTTCCACGCATTCACGGACCATCAAGGGCTGAACGCTATCGATCGCATAGCTGATCATGTCCTAGGACTCCTTAGTAATGTGGAGGTATGGGGTCGAAGAGTTGAAAGGTCCTTACTACAGTGCCTCCACCTGCATCGCAGACAACAAACACGTCGTTCTCCTACGACATGTTAGTGCTAATGAAAAACCCGAGAGTGCTGTGCGGACACACTTGGATGTCAGGCCTCCCTTGGAAGTCATCCAAGACTGCCATAGCTGCCGCTTCAGGCTCAGCGACCAGGTCAAGCGTGGTTTCTCCAGCTGCGCGAAAGTCCAGGATACCAGCAGCCTTAGCTGCCCCTCGCATACGCTGACACGCATCTTTCTTCCAAATCGCAGGAACAGTAATCCATACTTTCAGGGTAGCCAGGTTGAAGGCAGCTTCTCCACGGTCCTTAACGATGTCCGCAACCGTATGAGTCCACAGCAGCCGCAGGTAGTCAGCTATCACGTGACCGGTGGTCTTTTTGCTCTCTTTGACATGCTCGCTCGCCATCCACAGTTTCGCGGATTTGCGAAGGTCCGGAGAGAGGTCAGACTCATCTGCAAGTAACAGCTTGAACCACCTGATGGGTTCCTTGTCGGGTGGGATATCGTAGCCCCAGAAAGTGTTCCCATCACTCGGGTCATAGTAGATTTCTGTTGGCACTTTCGCATTATCGTGGGTAAGATTGAGTTTCGTCTTCCATCGTGTCACGAGATGAATGTTGTCGGGCTGGCCAGACCAACACCAGGCCACTCCAGAGTACCTGCACCATGATGTGAGCTTTTCGATTCCGACCCTTCGACGCCAGGAAACTCACGTTGTCCCGAAGTCAATACCAATGACATAGGAAGTCTCGGCCGGCTTGACTTCTGGTGCGCAGGATGTGTCTTCCGCATCCGCCATGAATGAATGCCCGTGCCGATCAGGAACTCATACGCTAGTCGAGGTCGTATGCCATGGCAAAGACAAGGCAGTCACCGAAAGCGCTGTCGCAACCTTCGTAAGTCGGAGGACGAACGACGAGGCTCCGATTGTGTCTATACAGCTACATTGGCAGCATAGAGCTCACCACCCGGCGCCAAAGATGCAGATCGCTATCGGCAGCTGCAAGACAGCGCCATGAGCGCTAAAGGCGTTCCAGTGATAGCTGTCTGAATGCGCCTCAAGCCTTGGCACCTTGCGCAGCCTTGCGCAGTATGTATCGAAACGAAGATCCACAGGTTGTGGGCCAATGTGAACGTGATAGTCATACAAGATTCTACTCCAAGCACCAAACGCTATATACCCAATAACCCCCCCACCCCATCTATGACCCACCTCCCCTATCCCGACTCCCACTCCTCTCCCTCCCACCCCCGGAACCCGAAGCCCCCTTGCCCCCACTATGTCCCGGATCAAGCAACAAATGCGGCTTCAAAAAGTTCTCATCCAACTTACTAAACAAATTCCCCGCATCCTCGCTCGTCGCATTCAAGATCGAATTAATCGCCCCTCTCGCAGTCAACTGCGGCTTCTCCGGCTCTCCTCCAGCGCGAGCACCGGCGATGGGGTACGGGTTATTCGTATCGACCTCCGGATTAGCAGACACAGCACGCTGAGGTGACCGCCGTTGCGCCGCGGGCGGGAGGTCGAGGTCTTCGTCCTCAGACGCCTGGTCCTCGAAATCCGTGGGGCTGAGGAGCCCTTGCTCGGCGGTGGATAACTCGCGCTGACGGGAGGAGTTGCGGCGGCTGAAATGGGGTGGTGAGCCGTTCGCGTGCGCGGTGCTGTACGCGGGGCCATGTCCGCCGCCGTTGACGTAGTTGAGGTCGATAGCGCCATTCGGAACGCTACTCTTCGGCGTGTGGCCGAAAGCTGCGCCGCGCTTGGCGTACACTCCCGGGGCGTGCGGGACAGGTTCGATATCGAATTCGTCGTCCGAGTCGATCTCGTCGACGACGCCGGTGCGGATGTTGAGGATCTCCAGCATTCGCGCGGTAGTACCGCCGAAGATGATGACGGTCAGCACCACCACGACCAACACCGTAGCTTTCAACGCGTAGCCGCTTTGGCCTGTTAGTCCAGCTGCTAAAGCGACGCCGACAGCGCCGCGGAGACCGGCCCAGAAGATGAGGATTTTCCAGTTGGTGGGGATTTCCTCCGCGGCTTGCTCTTGGCCGCGACGGCGGGCGCGGTAGCGGATGAACCAGTTGATGGCGGCGGAGAGGGGGAAGACGGCGCACCAGCGGGCGACGCAGATGCCGATAACGGTGACGAGGATGAAGAGGGGTTTGTATTCGAGGGTGGTTTCGGTGAAGAGGGAGAGGCCGAGGTAGATGAAGATGAAGTTCTCGGAGAGCTGGGCGAGGAGGGCGAAGGTGAATTTGGTGGTGAGTTGGGTGCGGCGGGACATGTTGTGGTAGGCGTAGTGTTTGAGGCAGATGCCGCAGAAGAGGAGGGAGACGATGCCTAACCAACAGAGTGTTAGCGATGCTTATGGCGAGTGCAGGGAAACTTGTACGTACCGCTCATGTGAATCGCGTTGGCGAAGAAGTAAGATGCGTATGCTATGAGGATAACCAGACAACTCTCAATCTTCGGCTCTCGGCGTACATGCGTGAACTTGAGTAGTAGACTTGTCCCCAGTCCAATCATAAGTCCAATGAACATGCTTCCAAAGAAGACCATCAAGAAGATCCCGATACTCTCGAAGAAGCTGAATGGCGTCAAGCGTGCAACACTGCTGTTCTTGTACTTTTGCGCAGTTTCGAATAGCACGATGGCGATCGCATCGTTGAGAATGCTTTCGCCGAATATGATCGTATACAGCTTGGGGTCGACTTTGTATGTGTTGAAGATGGCCAAGATGGTAACAGGATCCGTGGCTGATAGCGTTGCACCAACCGACATGGCGTCTACGAACGATATGTCCAGACCTTCGAGCGGTATCCGGGTCCATAGCCAGAGGATGACACCGAGGACCAGGGCGGAAATAAAGGTCCCGGCGAAAGCAAAAGTCAAGATGGTGCCGATGTTGCGGAAGAAGTTGCCCTGCATACCGTTAGACCACATCTTGCCATCCCATTGAGGTCCTCCCACTCACCTGATGCAACTCATACCCAGCCGCAAGAATGATCGGCGGCAGCAGCAAATTGAAAAAGAACTGATAATCGAAGCTCACACTCGCCAACACATCCTCGAACCCGACCAGCCGAAGTATCAGCCCTATAACCATTCCCGCGAAAATGGATATGACCGTCTCGTGCACCGCTTGTATCCGCTTCGACTGCAGGACGTATGATGTGAAGAAGGCGGCGATCAGGAGGATGATGAGGATGAGGAGTGCCCATGAGGAGAGGATCTCTTTCTCGCCTGCCTCGGGGGCCTCATCGTCGGAGTCGGTGCCTTGGCGGGCGACGACGAGGGCGAGGGCGGAGCGGATGTAGAGGTTGCGGTTGACCATGTTGGGCCGAGAGGGTGTTGTTATTGGCGCATGCTATGCTATCCTCGTCAGGCCTGGCTCCGTAGGATTGGTGGTATAGTGTTCGCAGTGGGAGGTGGGGTGGTCGCAAGTGGTTTGTCGTAACTTTGGTGAGACCGAGGGTGTTCGGTAGTGTGACTATAATTCCCTGTACACGTTGTGGTATATCTTGAATCGCTGCAATGCGTGAAACCGTGCCCTCTCGTTCCCAAACCCTGCGGCCTGAACGAGCGCTTCCCTCGACGTTGGGTTGCACGTGCCAAAACCGTCCTGCAGCGGACCGAGTTTCTCCGGCGCCTTCCCCTTTGCAGACACCAACCGTCATCGCCACGTGGGGGTTGTTCGATGTGGGCGAGACTGGAAGTTTCAAGGTGTTGGACATGTGAGCTCTACCCTGACGCCTAAGAGCATTATATACCCGGCCCGATCTACCGCACGAGACTACACTTATATGACCAGCTGCCCTACAGCTTCACTCACCTGGCAGCACGCCCTGAGAATGTGACACCTGGACAGCAACCCAGTACTGCACCTGCCCGTCTTCCTAGCAAGCAGCATACAACCTATATCACTCCTTAGCAACAGCCCAGCAATCATGAATAGACGAACAAGGATAGCACACACGAACATCTCTGATCAAGTACACAATACAGCGAACACCACCACACTTCTTCACCATGGACGACCTGTCACCACCCGGACCAACCCCTGCAGAAAAGCCACGGCCGACACGTGCCAACCATGTCAAATTCCCACGGGAACCTGCATACCTCTCCGATGACCCTCGCCCAAGCTTTCAGAGCCTCAACGGCGATCTGCGAAGATCAGGCAAGAGCATCGACCTGATCAAAGAGGACGATGCAGTCAACGAGGCATCCCCGCTCTTGCGTCCTAGGATGAGCAAAGATCTGGGTCCGCTGCCACCGTTGGAGAGCATCATGAGTCTGAACGAGAGCAGCGACGACGACTGGATTGCCGATGCGCCGGACGAGTATGAGCAGCAGGAGTCCAAGAGCAGCTGGTATCTGTTCTTGCTTACTTTCTGCATGCTGGGGCTGCAGATCGCGTGGGCTGTTGAGCTGTCGAATGGGTCTCCTTACCTGCTCAGTCTTGGGATCTCGAAGTCGCTGCTCGCTTTCGTCTGGATCGCTGGTCCGTTGTCTGGCACTCTGGTCCAGCCGTATGTGGGCATCAAGTCCGATCGCTGCAGATCTCGCTTTGGCAAGCGGCGTCCCTTTATGATTGGAGGCGCCGCAGCCACAGTGATTTCCTTGCTCGCTCTGGCTTGGACGCGCGAAATCATCGGGGGTGTGCTTGGTATCTTCGGCGCCTTACCGAAGTCCAACGCGGTGGCAAATGTTTCGATCGTCTTCGCAATCCTGATGATATACATCCTCGACTTTGCGATCAATGTCATCCAAGCCGGCATTCGTGCATTCATCGTCGACAACGCGCCAGGCCACCAACAAGACTCCGCAAACGCATGGGCATCCCGATTGAGTGGTGTAGGCAACATCATTGGGTATCTGTTTGGCTACGCAGACCTACCGAAGTACTTCTGGTTCTTCGGCAACACACAATTCAAGGTCCTCTGCGTGATTGCTTCATTCGCGATGATCACCACCCTCGCCGTCTCAGCCGGCAGCATCTCCGAACGAGACCCACGACTAGAAGGCATCCCAGACAAAGAAGAAGCCGGCGTCCTCGCCTTCTTCCGCAACCTCTACCACTCCATGCGCCGACTCCCGCCTCAAATCAAGAAGATCTGCCACGTTCAATTCTTCGCTTGGATCGGCTGGTTCCCCTTCCTCTTCTACATCACAACCTACGTCGGCGAAATCTACGCCGAGCGCTTCTTCGCCGAAAACCCTGACATGAGTCCGGAGGAAATCGAAGAAACATGGGCCCGCGGCACTCGAGAAGGCACATTCGCCCTCCTCATCTTCGCCCTCACGACCTTCGCCGCCAGCGTCCTTCTCCCGTGGATAATAGCAAGCAGTTACAAACCACCCGCGCCACCACCCCGGACTCCATTGACGCCCGCCACCCCTCGAGCTAACCGCAGTCTTCCAACGGAAGAAGATGACTACTTCAACCAAACCCCCTCCACCCACAAAACCCCAATCCGCAGCTCCCGCCGCTTCCTAACCCGCTTCCGAATGTCAAGCTTGGAAATCCGCTGGCTCACCCTCCGCCGCGCCTGGCTCCTTTCCCACGCCTTCTTCGCCCTGCTGACTTGGTCCACTTTCCTCGTCTCCACCACCACCGGCGCCACCATCTTGGTCGCGCTCATCGGTATCCCGTGGGCAATGACGAACTGGGCGCCCTTCGCTCTCATCGCGGCCGAGATAAGCAAACGCGACGCCATCCGTCGAGGCCATTTACGCCCTCCCTCACCTGAAGAAGGCCGTGATAGAGACGCGGAATTGTTAGCCCGAGGCGAAGATCCAAGCGCCGGCGCAGATCAAGCGGGCGTGGTGTTGGGGATCCACAATGTTGCGATCGCGGCACCGCAGGTCATCGCTACGTTGGTTAGTAGTGTGATTTTCCGGTATTTGCAGAAGCCGCGCGGGAGTGTGGGGGACGAGAGCGTGGCGTGGGTGTTGCGGTTTGGGGGATTGGCGGCTGTAGTGGCGTGTTGGATGACTAGAAGGGTGGGGGAGGAGAGGGGATGAGTGTAGGAGGACATGGTGTGAGTGTAGGAATAGAGATCACGAACAGACGATTGAGCCGCATGAATAGAGATGATCGTTTGTCTCTGGACTAGCAGCTGCTTATGCTCTAATAGTGGAACTCGAGTTGTGATCCCTCGATAGTGTGGTTGCTTGGAACGTACCAGGGAAACGAGTATCATCCACAGCGGAACTACGCGATTGAAGGACACCTGAAATCTCGTATCACTTGAGTTTCGGAATGATTTCGATCATCTTTAGTCTTTGCTGCCTATGCTAGAGTGCCGTGCATCGCATCGCCATCCAGGCCAGAATAGCAGCAGCGACATGAGTATGACGCCGCCAACACCATGAACCGCCATACCGTGCTCTAATCCTTCGTCTTCTGGGTACCACGCAGCAGACCAGTTCTCCGGGCGGCGATGAGACCGGCCTTTTGACCTTGTGCGGCGTAGCGGGAGATGGTCGAGGCTTTACCGATATGTTGATGGTTACCACCACCGTGAGGCTGGGAGAGGAGTCAGTACGACGTTGTAGGTTTGCAGAGACGGGCCGTCTTACATGGTCGACGGGGTTCATGGCAACACCACGAGTCTTGGGCCACGAGTTGCGCTTGACGGCGAACTTATGCTTGGCGCGGGACGCCTCTGTTATCATCATCAGCACATCATTCCAAGCAAGTCTGGTATGGAGTGTAGAACATACTCATCAACGGCTTGTCAGTCCTGCCACCGCCCGCGACAATCCCGATCATGCCCCTCACAGAGCTCTTGACCACCTTCTTCGCGCCACTCGGCAGCTTCACCCTCGTCTTGCCCTCATCCGGGTTGTGCCCAATGACGGTGACATAGTTCCCGCTCGTCCTGCCCAGCGCGCCACGATCGCCAATCTTCTCCTCCACGTTCGTCACCACCGTACCTTCCGGCACTTGTCCGAGCGGCAGGATGTTGCCGATGTTGAGGGCGGCACCCTTGCCGGCGTAGATGAACTGGCCGGTGTACATGCCCTCGTTGGCGATGAAGGTCTCGGTGTGCAGCTTGAAGCGGTACGGGTCGCGGAACGTCACTCTGGCGAGGGGGGCGCCACGGCCGGGGTCGTGGATGATGTCTTTGACGACGCCGCGGAGGTAGCCATGGCGCTCGCTGTAGTCGTAGGTGCGGAATTGGGCGGGGTTCTTGTTGAGGCCTGTGATTGTGGTATCGTTAGTGACTGCCGTGTTAGTTGGTGGGTGATGGGTGTCATCGTACGTGTGTGCGCCGTGAAGATGGACCCGCGGCCCTTCCTCTGATTGCGAATGACCCGACCCATTGTTGTGGTGGTATGGGTGTGTCGTTGCAGTCGTCAGAAGTTCGAGATTCGTTTGGTGAAGTGGACGCTATCATTTTCCGCTGGTGGGCTTGGCGCTCGGCAAACCTGCACAAACTCGCACCCAACCTCACTACACCTTCACACAACGCGCTTCATTTCTCTTCGCAACAAGTACTCATCACAAAATCGTGATATCGGGCGCAAAATAACTGTCAAACAAACTAACACATCTGCGCGATATCGAATACCCAATTTTGAGCACCGAGAACCCTTTCTACCACCAAAAACTCACAATATAAGTATCATCTCGTATCTCCTACAGAAACAGAGGCTGTAACAAGTACAGATGGTTTCGAGTTTTTCCCACTGTCTGGTGTGGATATTTCGTGAAGTATACACGTGTTGCGCGACAAGATCGGGCGCAAACAAAGCTGGGCACGGAAAAATGCTGGGGCGAAGCCAATCGATCGGCAGCCTTCTTTCATCAGCAGCATCCGGTGAAAAAGGATCTCTGTATACTGTCAACACCTTTCTGATGGCAAGGCACCATGGATCACTATCTGGACACTGGAGCATGCGAGTTTGAGTGGTGCGCAGTGTTGCGCCTGGAGTATCTTCCGGAGGGCAGCATAAATCTCGACGACAAGAGAGCATGCCTGCTCGCAATACTCTCGAAACCATGGAGCAGATGGAGTAGTCAACGACTGCATAATTGCCCCGCTTTCGGACGGATCTACAGCTCTAGAATCTCGCCGAGCAACAAGATGAAAATCACTGGACCCAATTACATTTTATCAGAACGGCCAGATGACTTTCCGCGTGGGCTGATCACGACCAGACCTGCACGAAGCATCTGCCTTTGGCAGGTCTGGCTGGCACACCGTCACGGATGCGCTCAGACATGCGCTGATGGGCGACCACAATCGTCTTGAGCGACAAACCCAGTACGAGGCTCATATCGGGAAGAGTGGCCTCAAGAGACGATCCTTGGCCGGCTTGAGACCGCTGTCGTGGGCGTCCAGTGACTGTGATATCGCCACAGCCTATTCGACTTCGTTGACCTCAGCGAAAACACATGAACGCAACAAATCGTCCAGTACATGCTCAAGCGTCTGAAAGACATGCAGAACATGATATCAAACACTACATAGACCCTTCAATAAACCCCCCATTCACGCCGTTTGCTCGTCCCCTCTCCGCCTGCCGCCGCCTGGTCTTGGCGGACCGTGACGTCCAATCTAGTCCTCTCGGCTACAAAGCCCGACCTCAAACTTCCAACCTCAAACTTCCACACCTTTCACCACCGCAACCTTGTATCCCCACCCACACCACAACCACCGCCCACCATGGCGGACACAGATAGCAGCGACCTCTCCGAGCACTCGGACAAAGAAATCCAAAAACTCGCCCCCATCTTCCTCAAAGCGAAAAAAGCCACCAAACTCGTCGCTCCTCCCCCCGTCGTCTCGCCTCCCCGCCCCAAGAGACCGGCGAGTCCGCTGCATGAGGAGGTTTTTGCTGATGAGGGGGCTGTTGCTGTAAGTCTTACGCGTAGAAACACGAGCACGACGCGTGAAAGCGTGGAAGAAGTGTGAATGCTGATGATCTGGGTAGTTTCTAGTAATGTTCCGCTCACGGTTCAACGACGCGTTACCCTCGAAGCTGCCGCACTACGGACCGCAGGATATTGAGAATGGGGTTGGGGAGGGGGCGCCGAGTCAGGAGGTGCAGAGTTTGTTGTGTGCGTTGCTGGGGTTGGTGTTGAATCGGAAGAAACCTGTTGAGTGAGTTGGCCTGTACCATGGATTTGGTTGCGGAGATGCGGGAAGGGTATGGATACGTGAGTGAGGGCATAGGCTAATGTGGTGACGCGTTGTAGGAGAGGACATCACGGCCGAGCACTCGAGGAAGCGATCCTGACGCAGAAGTCGCAATGGCCGTATCGGTGGAATGGGGCGAACCCGATTCATGGAGGGAAGACGTTTGTGAATATGACGGCGAAGGAGAGGGTAGGCTAGGCTATGATATCACGCTCGTGAACACTGCTAACCAAGCTCCAGCTCGATCTCCTCCAAACCCTCGCCATGTGGGCACTGACCTCCTCCGAAGCAATTCACACGATCCTCAAAGAGAAGTACAAGCAGCAAAGGCATGCGGACGACGAGAACCAGCCACTGTCGGTTCAGCCTTGGGGCGTGGATGGTGACAAGAGGCGGTACTTCCTGGTTCAAGGCCTAGAGGATACAGGTTTCCGTGTCTATCGTGAGGGTTCGCGGTACACCAAGAATGCGCACTGGTACAATCAAGCGGGTACGATTGAGGAGGTCAAGGTGTTGGCGAAGAAGCTTGAAGAGGTGGACGGCACACAGGCTGCGAGGCGGCTGGCTGGCAGGATCACGAATGCTATCCCTATGTTTGAGGCGAACGAGGAGGTATGTGTACAACCATCAGTAAGGATGTTGTACTATTGCTAACAATCTTGCAGAAGCGCCATCGTCGCGAGTACCGCCGACAGCAGAGGCAACGCTTCACGCGCCCAGAACCTGGATTCTCTCTCTACGAGGGCCGGACACGAGGCAAGCGGATGCGGTACACCTACGACGACGACAACGGGTCAGAGTCAGATGCGACCTCTACTCGACGATCTGCTCGCCAGTCCACACGGAATACACCATTCGAGGCTGGACCTACCACCACGTCTAGTGGTCGCCAGGTCAGGCAGCCACGGACTGGTGAGTATGGCGAGAGCATTCTAAGTGGGCCACCACTCAGCACAGATGAGCTGGCACCAGGGTACAGTGATCCAGAGCAGATCATGTCTCGAGGCAGGTCAGGTCGCTCAACTCGTTCGGGTACTGAAGATTCGGAGCAGCCTGTTGGTCGTGGAAGGCCCACGAGGTCTGGCTTAAATGGTGTCAGCAACCCACGAAAGCGAGCTTACAACGACATCGACGGACTAAGCGACGAGGAGGACGCGGAGCCAAGTGGCGATGAGTGGGATAGTGACCAGAACGATGGTGCGGATGACCAGATGCCAGATGCGGAAGCTGACGATGACTTAAGCGAGGATGTCGAAGAGTCTGATGTCGGAGGACGCAGCCTGGTCGTCAGGATCAAGGTCTCACCGGAACGCCTGATTCAGGTGACTTCGGCAAGGTCTTCTCCAGCAGAGCAGAACGGATCTACCCCACCTCCAGCGGCAGACGACATGACGCGAGCTGGCGCACCGAAGATTGAAGCCGCAACTCTCGACCAGAAGCCTGTCATCAGCACCAACGGCACTCTCGACACGAAGCTGACGCAGCAGCACCACGTTGCCTCGCCACCTGCTTCGTCTTACCCTACTCCGAACTCCTCTTCTTTCCTGCCCACCGAGAGGAAGGCGTCGCTGGCATCCGCTGGGAGTGCGCCGCATATCGTAGCACGCTCCACCATGGAGGCGCCCCAGTACGGGAATGGACTACATCCGACCAATGGAACGCATGTACCTGTTAACGCAGCATTGAACGGCGTGCAAGGTGGTGCATACTCCAGTGCTAATGGCACGTGAGTGGATGTTCGGAGCGTGCATGGCTGGCTGGGAAGGTTTCAGCTGGCGGAAATTTGTGTGGATGCATCTTATGGAAGGCTTTTTGTCAATGCAGCTTGCGGGCTGCAGCGTGTTTGCGATGGTGTCTGCCTCAGGCTACGGCATTGAGTATGGGAAATGTTCTTGATAGATTGTAGAGGACCTCGAGATGTGAGTGCTGGATTGCACGGTCGAGAGGAATTGCGTAGGCACTTCAGTATGGCCCGGCGAGCATTTGCTGTGGCTATTACGTGCCAGTCGCGTAGCCTAGCTCAAACATTGAAAGGCACAGTGCGTGTCTAAGAGCCATCAACTGATAGATCAAGTACGAGAGGATTATTGTTCGGTCTGCGACAGTTGTATTCCGTTAATATAAGCTGGTGAGTCAAGTCACAGAGTCCCAAGACTACATATGTGCAGTCCCTGAGAACACGTGCTTCGCTCGTGCTACCCATGCTGTACCTGCGTTATATCTTCTCGTCGTTATGCCGTTCAGCATTCCCCCTATCCTCCTCAGCCAGAGCAGCCTCAATCTGCCGACTCCGATCCTTCTTCGCCACCAGGTACCACGTCGCAGATATACTCGCGATCGCGCCCGCTAGCAGGCCTATTGAGCAGCAGAAGCTGACCTTATAACCTGGGCCGAACTTTGGCTGGTAGACTTGCGGTCCTACGATACCTTGGAGTTGTGCGGCAGCGTTCGTCAAACCGATCCCAAGCGCAGCAGCAGTCGTCCCGTGCGCCGCTCGGATACGTTCAGGCCAGATGATAGGGTAGATACTGATGGAGCAGGCGAGCGCGAGGGTGACGAAGATGTACTTGACGATTGGGATGTCGACTGTGATGAGCACAATGTAGCAGATGCAGGCGAAGGTTTCCACTGTTTGGCGATAGTAAGCATTTCGAGCACTTCCTGTATCATTATGAATGTAGGAACTTACGGCCAATAGCAGTTCCCCAAGACGTCAACCGCTTCGTCCGGATCATCCATCCCCAGAAGACTAGGGCAGAGCAGCCGAAGGCGTAGGCGGGCTGGACAAAGTCTCTTGTCAGCAAATGGTCTCCGTGGTTTCGATCATTGTGATCAATGAACTCACCATAGTCATCAATTGCGAGACCGCAGTATCCGTCAAACCCAACTCGTAGATGACAGTCGGCAGCACCGTCCCGATACCCCAACCACCAATAGCGTGAAATACCCAGATCATCGTGAAAGCTGGAATGTGGGATCCAGCAGCAGCGCCTTCACCTGTGCACCATCCCAGGTCTTGGAACCAGCCGTTGGTTGCGTTTTCGGCAAGGACTCCAAAATCGTTTGTCTTTCTTGCTCGGTCAAGAACTTTGCGTTCTCGTCCGGGAAGTTGGGGAGTCGGAAGAAAGTGTAGACTGCACACAGGATTGCCGGTATGCCTTCGATGATGAAAAGCCATCTACATCGTCGGATGTCAGTCATGCGTGCATAGGATGTCTACTAGTGGTGTCACATACCTCCACCCAGCAAGCCCTAAGTGGCCGTTCAAGAAGCTGACTCCGTATGCCAATAGACCGCTGATCGTGCCAGAGAATTGTCCACAAGCGTAGAAGAAAGCGATTCTCAGCGCCATGTTATCTGCTGGGAACCAAAAGCTGAGATGGTACAGAACTCCCGGATAGTAGCCAGCTTCAGCCAAACCAAGGAAGAACCGGCAAGCCAGGATACCAGAATAGTTTTGTGTTGCAGCCTGACACATCGAAATGGCGCCCCAAGTGACCATGATGCGGCTCATCCAGATATTAGGCTTGAAGCGCTTGAGCAGTAGCGTCGAAGCTGGCTCAAATGCAGCGTACGGGTAGTAGAAGATACTCAGGGCCCATGCCCATTGACTGGACGACAGATTGCCGAGTTGAGTTTTGATATCGTCGCCTTGCTCCTCGTTCATGATAGCCGTGTTGGTGATGTTGGAGACGTTGATCCTCATGATCAGATAGACGAAGCAATACCACAGGAACAGTCGGTAGTCGACTTTGCGTTGTGCTGCGTAAATCTTGGCTTGTTGCGCCTCTGGGTCCAGGGTAGAGGTTGCTGAGGTCTCTGATGCCGCGACGTTGACTTCCTTCGAAAGCACAGCATCGTGGGTATGTTTCTCGGTATCCATTGTCGATCGAAGGGAGTGGGGTTGATATGGAAAGGAGACAAGTAGGAAAGTTGTAAGACGTACCTAAGAGCACGGTAAAGGTCAGATCACTGCGAGGGAACCAGATCACTTTTACCAATGTTCCTCGGGATTGAGGCTACGGAAATACAGACATAACCGAGTCACGAAGGCGAAGACGTGCTCGCTGAGACGCATCACCCACATGGCAGAGGCATGGTGTATCTGTATCCGCCGCGCCATCGCATGGCAACTTTTCCAGGTGCAGCCAAAACAGCGGATAACGTTAAAGATCCTCCAGCGACGAGCCGGTGGTCCAATAAGTGTGGTTGAAGCTGGACTCGAAGTACCACTTTCCATGCAAGAAGTGAGGTTGAAGCAAGCACGCCATTTGCACGCCATCGATCTGCGATACTTGGCACGGCACCAGGCGTTTGCCGAGCTCGCCGACTCCATAAGGATGCCTTCTCCTTGCTCTTGAACAATCGAGACTGACGGCTAAAAGAATGATACTGTGGTCTAGAGCTTGTTCGAGTAGCAATGGATGCTGTTTTTTCCGAGCTGCATCGAAGTTGAGCAAGCTGCAGCTAGATGTGCTCCCGGTATGGCTCTCGATCTGCGGAACATCGCAAACAGGATCTGCTACTCCATAGTGGCTTGAAAGGTATGTAATGCAACTTCGAGGGCGCGCCAGGTTGATCGACGCAGGTCGGTCTCAGAATTTGTCTTGATAGTGTTCGATACCCTTTCCCTTTCGCAAGCTGCCCACGGTGTATCAAGCAGAGCGGATCGATCATGCACTACGAATGGCTCAACTCAGCGACACACCCTGCCACTCCACCGTCCCATCTGAAACATCTGTAAGCAGCTTATGCGCCTTCAACGCCGGAGTGTCGACCACTGAAGCCTTGCTTTCGTATTGCTCGGAGAGCGTGTCTACAGACCGCAGATCGCCATTCCAATCCAGCTTGATAAGCTGCACCTCACTATCGGCGGAAGGACCCTCGACACCGCAGTAGATGAGGTATGGCCGGACGAAAGACGGCACAAAGTTCTGCCGCTTGCAGTACGCAAAGTGTCGCCGTATGAGAGCAGGCCAGAATCCGCCACCTTTCTCGATCTCTTCTGCCTGCATGGATCCCCCGAGAGCTACGCGATCCTCACCATGGTCGCGCTTAGACCAGCGAGGATCGATCGCAGTTGCCAGCTTGATGTCCGCATCGGATGCATTTGGGTAGTAGATCGCAAATTGCTTGACTTTGGGCTGCCACTTCTGATACCCTTGTGCCAGCTTGCAGACAGTGGCGACGGCAGCTCTGGTGGCGTTGTCAGGAACCTCAGCCCTTTGGACCTGGAACATGAGGCTGCGGCCGAAGTCGAGCAGCTGCTCGTCTGACCTACCAGCGGTCTTAACGTCCCAGTCAATATGCACGATGGCGACACCCTCTCCCGCGAAGTTGAGCTCGTCTGCTACGATGAAGAACTTCTTCTCCAGTGTCGAATGCTTTGAGCATTGTGATGGATGCAGATCGGCTGCATATCTGGTCGGGTCTCGTACAGCATCTTCCGGGAGTTGGTGCACCTTGCAGACCCAGTCGCTCCGATCGGCCTTTTTCATCGAGCTCATGGGCTCCATCTTCTTGACCAACGAGTCATGATCAAGGTCAGGGATAGTATACACTTGAATGTGAAACCCGAGCGGGGGAGCTGTACCATAGTCTTCACTCTGTTGGTCATCCTTTTGGGCGTGCCGTGGACGCCCAGTGTTACGGTCACTCGGATCCGTGTCCTCGTCTGGTCCTGACGAATCATCATCTTCATCCTCACCAGGCGTGGTAGGGCCTCCCAGGTCGCTTTCTCTGGCTTCCGACCAATCACTGTTCGCAATCTGCAAGTTGACTAACAGCAAGCCAGACTCCTCCGTCGCTATCCAAAGACTGCCCGGCTTACATTCAAGATCATCGTCGTCCAGTGTAACGACCAACACGGAGGTCGAATCCGAGTGGACACAAACAATGAAGTAGGTCGGGTCGAATTCGCCCCCACGGCCCAGCTGCAAATGGGAAGTTACGATCTGCCGAAGTGATGCTCCAACGAAACGAGCTTGTGGCGGCAGCCGGACCATGTCATCTTCGCAGTCCGTTGCACATTTGATGCGATAGTCTTCCAGCGTCTCGTCGTCGAGCTCGCATATCGTATAGAGAGCGAAAGGTAGGATCTGCTCTGGCTGGTCATGGTACTGCTCCATCTCAGGAATCGTGTCCGGCAATGTGAGATTGGGGCCGGCCATGTTTGGTGGAGTTTGAAGTTGTTGGCGTCGAGAGGGTTGCTGGTGACCGGTTTGATTGCAGTCTCTTGATCTGGTGTTTTCTGCCGCTCCCCAGTGTACTGAGCAGGAAATAGATATGAGAGCGAGGCTATCAGCACTTTAGCTTTCTTTGTGGCGGAGAAGGCGACGCTCGTCAGAGGTCAGCCCGCGACCTGTTTGAAGTTGGACGAGCTGAGCTGCATGGAGTTACACAAGTATTGGCAAGCCATGTTGGTACGCGGAGATCAACGTCGCTTTGTTGATGATATATTCGTGACGCTCTGGGTGTCACAACGTCGTTCGACGAATCAAACGCGCGTTTCAAGGAATCGTGTGCCCTTACCAGCCTGACACCGTGATACTTTCGCTTTTGCACGCATCTTTTAAGGTTACGCCCGAGCGCTGGCTAAGAACCTAAAAAGTGCTTGGTGATCTTGGCTAAATTTACTCCTCGAAGTTCAGCTCTTGTCAAAGTGAAACTCCTTCTCGTGCCACCACTCCGTATCACACGAAGGGAGCCGCCGAGAGTGCCGAGAGAACGAATTGTCGGATCGGGCGCGCAATACAGTGGACCGCACCAACAATCGCCCAGGGTCGTCGACTATTCTTCTCACATCGTCTCCCAGGATGGCTCGACTTCTTTGTCACGCTCAGCCTTGTACTGCAACTTCGGACGCCTCGAAACGTACTTTTGGATCGATCTTTGATGCTGGGAATGTGCACGTCTCTGGTCTCCCAGGCTATGCTCGCGGTGAGACTCGCCAACCTAGAGCGTGCGGGTTGGTGCAACGGACCTTGTTGGTGCATGAGTGAAAGAAGGTGAGCCTCGGGGACAGTCCTGGATTCATATATCTACCATATACAGCACGCCATCTCTCCTACCTATCGTATCATCTTCCATTGGCAGCCTCGAAGCCGCCTTATAATCGTTGTCATACTGTCGGTTAGCCGACCCACACCGGATCTCTCTCATTCTCTAGGCACCATGGCTGCTAGGACGCTACTCTTCGGCGCTTTACTGCCTCTTTCTGCCTTCGCGTTTCCCGGGAACGTGGAGCCGAGGTAGAACATTGCTCAGATTATGGAGTTCGACTGTTCAGTCATCCCAGAAGTCTGCGCTAATATGTGCTACGGTGCATACTGTCTAGGTGAGTAGGCTGTTGAAGCATGGGTCGTTCTCTACTATGACATCTCAGGCATTTGCTGACAGATAACCCTGCAATAGGCGTTGGAGTTGATCTCACGCTCGACAACGCCAACAAAGCTCTGAAGCGACAACGCAGGAAGGCAGCCGGCTGCGCACCGAACCCGAATCGTTGCTCTGTGAAGAATGGTGCTCCGCCCGGTGTCAACTGCGATGAGTACCCATTTGCATCGACCGACATCCAGGGAACAACGAAGTCTCGTGTCAACCGGTGTGTGCCCAGCGGGCAGAACTCGAAGCAGGGCAGCAAGATTGCCAAATTCAAACGCAAGCATTGTCCGAATGGCTGCAACTTCGAGGTCGGCTTTGCTAACCCCAACTTGGCTGCCGACTTCTGTCCTGGTCAGTATAAGACCTTTCTCATGAGTGTACTCGCCCATCTGACACCCCTATCTAGCTCAATGCGGTGGCACCCCGTTGAACTGCGCCGTGGGAGCAGGCGAGCAACTTGGGCCAGGACCATTCGTGAAGCGCGATGTCAGCAACGAGCTGAAGGGGCGGTTTCATCGTCTCAAGTCGGGTCGTGAGATTATGCTACAGAAGCATGCAGTACCTGGCACTGCGGGTACGTTACTGTCAATCGTGGCTACAAGTTGGGAGCACCCTCCACAGATGCAGTCGCTAAAGACGATGCAGTCTACCGCATTGTTCCTCTGAATGCCACTCTCTACGAAGAGCAGACCAACAACCACCATAGCGATGAATGGCTCTCAGCTTTTTCGAAGCGTGATGAAGATGACGACGACGAATACGCTTACATGGACGACAACCTGGCCATCGAGAGCGATGAAGTTGTTGGTGAGTCAGAGACCGATGGCATTTGCAGCCTGCCGGCGAGTTCCTCCGTTGGTGCATCGTCGTCCTTCATCCCATCGTCTTCGTCATTCTTTGCATCGTCGTCGGTGGGGCCAAGTTCGGCTTCGGTCGTTCCCTCGTCCTCGGCTATCGCCTCTTCGTCCCTCATTCCGGGCTCGTCAATCGCTCCAAGCTCCTCGGTCGTTGCAAGTTCTATACCACCCAGCTCTTCGGCCATCGCAAGCTCTGGTCCGGCCAGCTCATCTTTCTTTCCAAGCTCTTCAATTCCGCCGGGCAGCAGTTCGATCATAGCCAGCAGCAGCGTTCCCGGTAGCTCCGCCGGACCCTCGTCTGTGTCAGGAAGTTCCGTCGCACCAAGCAGTGTGCCGGCCAGCTCAGTAGCCCCATCTTCAGTCCCGGGAAGCTCTGCCGCGCCAAGTTCGCTACCTGGGTCCTCGGCTATCCCAAGCAGCAGCTTTCCAGGATCTTCCGCAGCACCATCGTCCGTTCCTGGCTCATCGGCAGCCCCATCGTCCCTCCCGGGCTCTTCAGGCGCGCCTAGCAGCAATTCGGCCAGTTCTGGAGCGCCATCGTCTTTCCCAGGATCCTCAGCGGCGCCAAGCTCTGTTCCGGCATCTTCGAATCCTCCTGCATCATCGGTGCCGGGTGGATCGTCAGCTCCAAATCCCTCACAGTCCGGCAACCCTCCATCTCCATCTGGATCCGGCAACCCGCCGCCACCACCTCCGCCGCCGCCACCGCCGCCACCGTGAGTGCTAATCTCCAAATTGATCTCTCGAACGTGCTGACTCAGTGTAAGACCGCCGCCGCCGCCGCCACCACCACCCGGCTCGTCAGCCCCTGGGGGAGGATCCTCTGCACCCGGGGGCAGTCCTTCCAGTTCTGGGAATCCGTCATCGGCACCTGCTCCTTCATCTGGCGTTCCCTCATCCGTCGTGCCCTCATCTGGCGCTCCCTCATCCGCTGCCCCTCCATCATCTGGAATCCCATCATCGAGAGCCCCATCGTCGGGAGCCCCATCGTCGGGAGCCCCATCGCCGGGAGCCCCATCGTCGGGAGCCCCATCATCGGGAGCCCCATCATCGGGAAATCCTTCTTCGGCGCCTAATCCATCTTCCGGCGCTCCCTCTTCCAATTTGCCTTCTTCCGGTGCCCCATCGTCGGCTCCAGTACCCTCGTCCGGAGCGCCGTCTTCCGGAGCGCCGTCTTCCGCACCTCTACCCTCCTTGGGTGCTGCTCCATCCTCTGGGGCGCCATCATCGGCACCTGCTCCCTCGTCGGGAGCACCATCGTCTCGAGCACCATCCTCGGCACCAGCACCAGCACCATCTTCGGGGGTTGCTTCATCTCTACCGGCACCCTCATCTGGCGCGCCGTCTTCGCGAGCACCATCGTCCGCTCCTGCACCATCGTCCGGCGCCCCATCATCCTCAGCGCCTGCGCCCTCATCAGGGGCGTCATCGTCGGCTCCTGGGCCTTCTTCCGTACCTCCACCTTCGAGCTCTGGGTCCGCCCCGTCCTCCGCCCCATTTCCCCCCTCAGCGCCTGCTTCTTGCGAGCCTGTCACGGTTACGTAAGTGTCATCTGAGAACATTACACTGGTGAGAACATGCTAACAAAACCCCAGCGTCACCGTAACGGCATCATAGCTTGATACCGGAAAAGGCGATTTCCACATTTGAGCATCTCGCGCAATCCGTCGCCATGCTGCAGAGCTTCTTGTTCGATCATCGATTCTCCAGCATGCTTCCAGAGATATATAGACTTCTCGGCGATATGATTCACGATCAAGCGTCCTACAGGTTGATATGGAGTTACGAGACACTCGTTGGGCTTGGGATAGCTTGGGATACACCGAGAGGACTTCTTGGATCATGCCTGGTGCATGGCTTTGTATGCAGAGATTTATCTGGCGTTGTACGGATCAGGTTTACCCGCAGGCTGGCAGCTAGGGATAAACCCCTGGAACATTCTGCTGAATTGAACGTCTTTCTGTCGCATCTCACTGCTATCAGCGCCTTGAGAGACGTTCTTCTCCATATCATTCGACTTTGAGGTTAGGATTGTGGTTATTCAGCTCATCCATCTCGAACTTCGCGACGGTACGAGCGAATGCAAGTGCACAGGGCTGCCGTCCTGGCGATTGCAGACGCTTTACTGAAGCTGCCTGTATCACCTCCTCCTCTGCGGAAGTTTATCAGCGTTGAGAGTGCCGGGCGGTCATGGATAAGCCGAAGATACCGATCTAGTTGACAAGCACTTGAACAGGCTTACAACCGACACGTGCTCCGTCTCGGGAAAAAGCGCAGAGGCTGTTACTGTCTACTCGGCTCTAACCTCAAACACCCCCTCATACCCGCCCATCCCGCTAGACGAAGTACTAGGCGGCACATCCTCCTCCCTAGTCCCCCACCCACTCTCCTCCCTCCCTAGCGTCAACTCCAGCGTCCCCCCTTCCAGAAACAC
>JAABUL010000628.1_pt1 | contig 74498 bp, 9 predicted proteins | sample 5559151 | NCBI WGS metagenome assembly JAABUL01 (sample SAMN10711876, study PRJNA513368) | rock metagenome | isolation source: Antarctica rocks | place: Antarctica: Victoria Land, Pudding Butte sud | reverse complement strand
ACATGTCATGAGATGTTGATACGCCTTGGTCACAAGTAGCCGACATGCTTGGGTGAAAACCCTTTTGCGTTCGATGCACCGCGTACCCTATATTGTAACCCTCGGTACCGTTGATGGACGAGTACTGTATCTGTTGGCCTACGAAAGAAAGGAAACGGGAGGCGGCACGGGGGAGCGGGGGTTCGCCGGTATTGCGCAGGTAATTCAATGTAATGACAAGTACCTACCTGCCACAAGATATGTCGAGCTCGGGTGATCCGAGACTGTCAGCTTGCCTCAGTAGTCAGACCTAATGCCAAAAAACAAAAAAAAACCCTGAACCGAACCCTAGCGGGTTCGCTTATGTTAGGGCCGCGCTAGAGCTGTCACTAGAGATTAGTTTCGACGCAGTAAATGCACTAGCACTTAGCATATTTAAGTATATTCGCATCGAACATAATATTTGTTATAGCGTTGTTTTTTTTTTTTTTGCATTAGATCTAAGAGCAAAACTTCTATTTTCTAGTATTTTAAAATTATTTTAATAATAGTATATCAAAAAAATTCTTATTATATGTTTGAAAATCGTATATCTAGTATTGCTACTTTAATTATATATTTATTAATAAATTAATTGCAATACTACTATTTATACTCTATTCAATAATATTATTTTAAAAATTAATTAACTTAGCTATCGACTATAATATTGTTTTAAAAATAAAAATTAATTTTTTTTTAAAAATTGCAATCTATATATAAACACAACTATTTTTTGCGCATTTTTGTTATTTTGCTTGACGCTTCTTTTAGTTGTATTATTTTGTCGATTTAGATTTATAGTTTTCTCGACTTATTGTATTAACTACAAGTAATATTTATTATTAAATTTTTTTCTTCAATTTTTGCAATATTTTAGAATAAAGAACAATATAAATATACAAAACGTAAAACAAAAAAACAATTAAAAAGAAAATTACTAATATTGTAAAAAATATATTTAAATTTAAATTTAAACAAAAGCAACTAAAAACGTTCGACGTAACTCTACAAGAAAATACTATCGTAATTGCAAAAACAAGATTTAAGAAAAGTTTATTATATTAGATATTGTTGTTTATATTGTTGTTAATAAAGATTATATTAATAATTATATTTTTTCTTGTCTTAAAAAACAATTAATATAAAAAGATAAAAAAGATTATTAATTGTTAATTATTAATCTTAAAAAACAAAAACAATAATTTAATTACATTAAAAAGTATACGTAATAAAAACTATATATATAATTAATGTTGTTGTTGTATTTTTTATATAATATTTAATAGTTAAATTTAACTAAAACAATATTTACAAGTTTAAAGATTACTATATTTAAAAATTTCTTTAACAATATTTTGCGTTATAAATTCTATTAATTAAGATTTTGTATACTTTTTATTAACAAATTGTATTTTATAAACAAATAAAAGAAATTTCGAACAAATTATATTTATTTTGAAGTTCTTTGTACGCGATTGCATTCTAAAATATCAATAATAAATATATTAATTATATTTAATAATAAAATTCTAAAGAATATAAAAAAGCAATATAAATTTGTCTCTAATATGCGAATTTTTAAGATATCTTTAAATAAATTAAAAATATATATACAATTTAGTTTTATAAAATATATTAAAAAATATATAAAAAATTTGCAATATATATTGTCGACGCAAGTTAAAAGATTTTAAAAGATTTTAAAGATAATTGTTTATATCGACAAAATAATTAATATAAACAAAATATACAAATATATTTAATAATAAATAAAGATCTTAAACTATTTGTTAAAAACAATAGAATAAATTTAATTAATAATAACTTTTATAATTAAAAATAACAAAAAGTATATTTAGAAGACTTTTAAGAAAAGATTTAAGAATTGTCTATATTCGAGAATTCTAATTTGTATAAATATATATAAACTAGATATTAACAATCTAAATATTTAAAAAATTTATATTTAAATATTTCTCTTATATATTACAAAAATATATTAATAATTTAATAGAACAAATCGATACAACAAAGAATTAATATATTTTATTTTTTTGTTTTCGAAATAATATAAGAATGTTTAAAACAAAAAAAATATGTTAAATTAAATATTAATAAAGAAGTTTATTGCAAAAGAGCAAGATTTTATAAATTGCAAAAATAATAACAAATAAAAAGATTTAACAAAGACAAAGAAGTTTAAATTTAAAAAACAAATAGCAAAAACAATAAATTAAAGATATAATATATTTCGAAATATATAAAAATTAATCAATTTTGTATTAAAGAAAAAAAGTAACTACTATTGTAAAATTAAATTAAATTTTTTTATTAATTAAGATTTAAATAAAACAATACTATTAATATTCGAAAAAAATCGATTAAATTTGTATTGTTCGATCTATTACTTTAAAAAGAAAATTTCGATTAATTAATATAAAAAGTTAAATTTAAAAAAAAAAAAAAACAAATTTAAATATTTTTGATTAAAATATTAATTAAAAAAATAAAGAAAGCGCAAAGCAATAAATATTTTTAAAAGTTTTTTTTTGCAATTTATTTTAACTTTAATAATATTAAATACAATATTAAAGATTTTTAATACTTAAAAATATTTAATTATTAATAACAAAAATCTAAAATACAAACTTGACAATATTTAAAACACGTTATCAAAATATAGTATTAAAATTCTAAATATTCTAAAACAAGATTAAACGTTAGATAAAAATAACAAAAAAATAATATTAAAAATAAAAAAAGATAAAAATATAATTAATACAAAGAATACTAAAATGTTTTTGTTTATTAATTCGACTTTAATAAAATATAAAATATAAAAAGCAAAATAGTTGCTAAATAATATATTTAAAGTATTGTTTACAAAAAGAAAACAAAAAAGTATTGAACAAAGATCTACTACAAATAATAAAAAAGATAAAACTAATATATTAAGTAAAAAATTTTAAAGTAAAAATATTTTCGATATAGAGTTTTTTCGAATATTGCGAATCTTTTGTTAATTTTATCAATTGTTAAAGAAAATAGCATTAAATATATTGCAAAAAATATTTTTTTAAGATATTGTACTCTTATCAAGTAGCAAAAAGCAAAAAAAATTAATTAATTTAAATAATTGTAATTTAAGTATAATTAAAATTGCGCAATATATCTTTGATTATAATTTTAGCGCACAAGAAGATACTTAAACGCACAAACAAAAAAAAGAACAAAATAAAAAGCAAAAAAAATAAAAAGAAGAAAAAATTATATTGTTATTTATACTTCGAAATTAAAAAAAACAATATAGTGTTAAAGTTTTGTATTAAGTTTTTATTCTAAAAATTTTAATATCTTAATTTCGAATCTTTGTTAACAAATTTTGCAAATAAATTGAAATTTTAAATTAAAAGAATATTGTAATCTATAGTATTAAAAGTATTTTAATTAAATTTATAAAAATAGACAAAAATTAAAAGCTTTCTATAATATTTAATATATTAATCTTAATATTAATATTAATTTTAACAATATTAAATTCAATAATATTGTCGAAGTTAATTAAAGATATATAATACAAATTGTATTTTATTTTGTTATTGTTAAATATCTTCAATTTGTTTTTTTAAAGATTAACAATAGTATTCTTTATATTTTTTTTTAAACTTAATATTAATAATTTGATTAATAATATCTTAATTAAACTTTATATATTTTTTGTATTTTTTTTAAATAATAATTAATACTAATTAAGTTAAAAATAGATTTAAATATTAATTAAAAATATATTAAATATAAAGTATTAAATATTTAATTCTTAAGTAATTAATTGCTATTAAAAAAGAAGTAAAATTGCTTTTGTTAAAAAGTCTTTAGATTAAAATTTAATAGTTTTAATAATTAATTAATTTTAAAGTTGTTATTACTTTTTTCTAATAAATTTATTAAGTTATTAAAGAGAATAATATTTTGCAATTTCTTAATAGCAACAAGAAAATTTATTATATATATTATATATAATAAAGTCTTTGTATAATTAAATATTTCAACTATTTTTGTCTAAAATATAATAATAACTTTGCAAAATATATAATAAAACAATTTAATATTTGTTATCTTTATAACGTACTTAAAAGTAAAATATATCTTTATATAAAAACAAAAGTTTTAATAATTATAAAATTTCTAATTCAAAATTCAAAATTAATTAAATACAAAATTTGCAAAATTTTTTATATAAAAATCTTAATTAATTTGATACAATATAGTTATTTAAAAATCGTTCTAGCTATAAGATTGCTTTTTAAGTTAAAAAATTGTTTTTTTAATTTTGTTAAAGAACTTGCTTTGCGATAAATTTAATAAATATTTTATTTAAATATTAACAACGCGAGTAATATAGCTTTAAAGAATTAATTTTTTAATAGTTTAAAAGTTATTAAAACAAACAATATATTATTGTTGTTATTTATTTGTTATATATTGCAAGAAGATCTAATTTATATATATAATTCTTTTTATATATATTGTATATATAAATTGAAATATATTAAATTTTAAATACTAAAACTTAATAAATAATATAATTTAATAAAATTTGTTAAACAAAATTCGAGAGATATAACTTCGAAATCAAATTGTCTCTTTTATATATTTATATATCTTAAAATTATTTGTAATAAAACGTATATATTAATTGTAAACAAGATTGTTTAAATTAATTTCTAGTTGCTTAAGATAAAAAAAATTAATTATAAAAATATTGTTAATTGTTATACTTTTATTTCTTTAGATTAATATTATAGAATACAATTTTATTTTATACAATTTAAATATATTAAGCTTAAGTATAAATACAATTTAAGAAAAATTTATATTAATATACTTTAACAATCGAAAAAGTTTTTAAATTACGCTCTTAATATAAAAGATTTAAATCTTATTAAATTAAATATAATATATACAAAATAAAAGAAAATATATTATATTTTAATGTTAAAACTTTTATTAATTAAAGTTAGAGCAATAATTATTGTTAATAATAAATACTTTTTTGAATTTTATATATAATAAAAGAGAGATACAATATCGAAATCTTAAGATTTAATTATTATAACAAATATAATTAATCGAAACTTCTAAATTTTTTTAATTTTTTTAATTTCTTTAATCTTTTAAAAACTCGAAATTATTATAAATTAAAATTTTTATAGAAAGCTTTTCTATTACAATTAGACGCGTCTTTAAGAAACTAATTAATTTGTTTAATTAATCTTGTATAATTTTATAGAATATTGTTAAGTTAAACAAATATAGCAAGTTTATTACTTTTTGTTTTGCTTTATTTTGTTACAAATAAAGCGCAAAAATAATTTGAAAATTAAAAAACAACTTTAAACGCAATAGATAAAATAGAACAAAGAGTATAATTAGTTGTTAATCGATTGTATTTTTAGATTTTGTTGCGTTCGAATTTTAACAAGTAATTGCAACAATAATATTTTATTAACAAAAAATTGCAATTTTTATTATTTTCTTTGTATTTTTAAGTTTAACAAGTAAATTTTAATTAAAATTAACAATAAATTTTTAAAATAAATTAAACAATAAATCTTTAACTAGCGTTTAAAGCTTTTTGCAAAAATTATTAATAATTTAATTTTAATTGTATCGACGCATAAATTGCTTTTTGCAATTTTCTAATATTAATAGAAAGTTTTTGTAATTAATTATTTTATTATAGATATAATTAAAAAAACTTCAATATTTTTTTTTAAGAATTTTGTCTTTTTGAAAACAAATAAGATTTTAAAGATAATTAAATAGAGTTTATTGTTATTTGTTGAACAAACTATTTATTTATATAATTTTGTCTAGATTATTCTCTCTTAATTTTTGACAACAAACAAAAAAAAATTGTTTTTAAATTATAAATATTAAAAAGCAAATTAATAAAACTTAATAAAATAAACTTAAATTGCAACAATAAGCAATTAAAAGAAAGAGCAAAAACAAAAACAAATTCGAATTAAGTAAAGAAAAAGAAAATAAATATATAAAATAACTATTTATAACAAATAACTACTTTAATTGCAATAAATAATAAAGTAAAATTATTATTTATATTTAAAAGAGAGATTTTGTGCAAATTAATTAATTGCGCAAATAGAAGTAAACTTGTTATTAAAGAAGTTAAGCTCTTAAAACAATAAAGATATATTGTGTATTTTTAATTATTTAATTAACAATTAAACTTTATTAAATTTTTAATTTATTAATCGATATTTGTCTTTTTCTTTTTTTATTTTTTTGCAAGAGCAATTTTGTTTTTATTGTATAATTATTTCGATTTTAGCGCAAAAACAAATTTTGCAAAATTTGATTAATTTTTGTTTGCAAACTCTTATCTTGCTTTTTAAAAAAATTGTTAAAAAAATAAGTTAATTTTTTTATTTGCACAACAAATATTTAAACGTCTTTAAATATTTAAAGAGAATTAATTTATTAATAATCAATAATTTTTTAAATTGCAATACAATTGTTATTTAATAAAATATTAATATTAATCTTAATTTGCAAGTTGTTTCAATTTGTTTTATAAATTAAAATATTGCTAATAAAACTTCTTAAAATAAGCTAAGTAAATATAAGATATCTATCTTTAACTTAATTATATTAATTAAACTTTTTAAATACTAATAGAATAAAGACAATTTGCTAAATATAACAAATTGTAAATTGATTTACGTTTTTTAATTTTATATTGTTAAACAATTTATTATCGAACTAAATTGCTATATATTAGAGTAAAACTATTTTTCAAACAATCTTTTTTCTTTTTGTAATAGAATTATATACAATTTTCGATCTTGTTATACAAATATTTTTGCAATCGCAAACAATAAATTTTGAACTTTTATATTTTGTAAAGTTAATTTATCTCTATATTGTTGTATTTTTGAAATTATAAATATATACTTTTTCGATATTGATTAATATATTGTTTTTTTCTATTATATCAAATTATTAAGATAGAATCTTTTAATAAAAGCTTTTAATAATTAAAATATAGTTTTTTTTAAATTCTTAATTAAAAGATACAAAATCTTAAATAATGTTTTTTCTTTTATCGAACTCGATATATTTTAAAATATTGATATTAATATAAAGAAAATAGATATTATTATTTTTGTAAACGTACTTAATATAATAGAAATAAAATATAAAACAACAATTGCAATTCGAACACAATACTATGTAGAGAAACTAGTATAAAAGATTGATATAAATAATTTGTTATATAAAAGAATAAAATATATTGCAAAATTATTTTAAATTCGACTTTCTATTGCGAGTATTAAAATAATAAAGATATATATTGTATTTAATATTAATTAAATCTTTAATTTCAAATTTCTAGTTATTTTTGTTAACAATATTATTTTAGAACTATTTAAATATTTGCAACGCAATTATATTTTTATCTCGATTTTAATTTTTTTATATTTTAGTATTTGCAATTTTAAAAACAATTATTTTAATTATATTTTTATTATACTTTATTAGAAAAATTAATTTCTCGACAATATATTTAAAGATTTCTAAATTATCTATTTTATCTCTCTATTAATTTGTTATTTTTTATTAATTTAAATTTTAACGCTTTAGCAAGTTTAACGCATAATATTTGTTGTATATTTTAATAAAACAAATTTTAATAATTGTAACTATTATATTTGCTTTACTATTTACAAAATTTACAAATTCGATAATATTGCGAAAATAACTAAAATATATATACTTAAGATATTTAATTAACAACAATTTTAACAACAAATAAACAATTTTAAAATATTGTTTTTTTGTATATATATTTGTTTTTGTTGTTGTTAATCTTTCTATATAATTTGTTAATACTTAATTAATATTGCAATATTAATATTGCTTTTTAATAAGATTTAAAGTTTGTATTTAATTTGTAAATTTTTTAATTTATAAAATTTTTTATTTGTTATTTAATATATTGTTTGTTGTTTGCTTTAATGTTAAATTTATTTCTTAATATAATAATATTAATTTTTAATATTTTTTTTTGCAAACTTTTGTTTAATTCTTTAATAAAGTTGTTGTTGTTATTAATATTAAAGTATTGTTTTCAATAATTCTAGTTCTTCGATTTTCAAATATATCGAAAATATTTAATTTAATTTAATTGAATTTATAAGTTTGCAAGTCGAAAAAAATTAATATAAAATTCTTAAAAAATAAAATTATTTTGTAATTTAATATATTAACAACTTCTTTTTAATTATTTAAAATAACTAATTTTCTTTAATATTGCAACGCAAACGCTAAAGAACAATTTAACTTAAAAGTTTATATATTTAATTTATATTTAAAATTCTTTTAACAATTTAAGTTATTTGTACAATATTGTTTTTTAAAAATTTATTAAAATTTTAATTAATTGTTATCTTATTTTAGAATCTTTAAATAGATAGAATTTTTTTTTGTATTTTTTGTATTGTTGCTTTTAACTATATTGAATTTTTTTTAAAATAAATATTTTTAATTTTGCAAATATTTTGTATTTGTTTTAATAAATTATATTTTATAGTTTTCAATACTTTAGCAATATCTAGATTTCTTTTATTATTTTTTTAACAACTTTTATATATTTATTAACGTAATTAAAGTATTTAACAATTGTTTTATATTGTTTTTTTTTAAATAATAAAATTCAATTATTTGTTTTTTTTACAATATTATATTAACTACAATTAACTATAAATTTTGTCAAATATTAAAAACTAGTATATAAATTAATAAATACAATAATAAGTTTTGTACTTATTTTGTTGTTTATAATTAAAAAGAAGCTTTATCTACAAAAAAAAAAAAAGATAAAAATTTGAAAATAAAAAAAACAATTGACAAAATATATTAATAATCGAAAGTTTAATATAATAATTTTTTATTTAAAAACAACTTTTAAAACAAAAATACGCAATATTTTATTATTATTTATTTATTATTGTTTGCAATCTATCTTAAGATTGTTAATTAATTAACAAGTAAAAAAACACTTGTATTGCGTTTTCGAAAAACAATATTTATTGTTAAACAATAATATTCTTAATATTTACAATATCTATTTATTTAAAAAATATGGTTTTTATTTATTTATTGCGCAATATTGTTAATTTTGCGAATTTTATATATTTGTTGCTATTTAGACTGATCGTTCGGGTCGGTTTTTCCCCGAAATCTATAACCTGACCCGAAAGTTATATCTAATTAGGTCAAGTTTTAACCTAATATAGTTAGTATTTTCATAATTTGTGCAATTCGGTTCCAACTATTAGAATCGAACGATCAGTCTATTGCTATTGCTTAATTTGATATTCGATTATTTATATTTTTTGCTAAAGAATTTTTTTAAAAAATAAACTTTTCTGTCTATTAAATTTTTTTTAAGCAAAGAATAGCTTTTTTGTACTTCTCTATATTTTTTTGTGCTTAACTATATCTTTTTAACTACAAAAATCGAAATTTTATTTTATATTTATTTTTTCTTAATATATTTTCTTATTATAAACAAAAACAATTTTTCTTTAGAAATTAAATTAATTAATGTTGTTAAAAAATTAATATCTTTATATATTGTTAAAAATCTAATATTTTTAATTGTTAATAAAAGTTCTATATCTTTTAATATTGCAAAAACTTTAATATCTCTAAATTCTTTTACAATTTTTGATCGATAAATTCTTGTTAAAACAACTATTACTTTAACAAATCTTCTCTTTAATTTATTAATTCTCTTTGTTAATTAAATATTAATTATTTTAACAAAAAAGAGCTTTAATAAATTAATTAAAGATCTAAAGAAAAGTCTTTTATTTATTAAATATATTTTAAAATTTCAAAAATATATTTTAAAAAGTTGTTAAAAACAAGAAAAATAACAAAAAGATATTTAATAGTAAATTTTTTTTTTATTAAAAATTCGAAACAAAATTGTTTTTATTTAGAAGTTAATAAGTTTTTTCTTTTGCAATTTGTGTTAAATTAATTTTGTTTTAATATTTTTACAAATAAAATTATTTAAAGAAACAAATTATCTTCGATAATTAGAATTTTAACAATAATAATTTTCTAATTTTTATTAAAATTTGTAGAAACAAAACTATTGTATTTTTTTATTTTTTCTATATTTTTAAGCTAAAATATAATATTGCAAACTATATTTGCTATAACTAGCAAAATAATAATTAAGTTAAAAAAAATTTAATTATTAATTTGTTAATCTTCGATTAATACAATAACTATTTGTTTGTAATTAACAATTTTTTTTTATTATAATTATCTTTAATGCGAGAAATATACTCGAGTTTAAAATATATTTCGAAGATAAATTTGTTTATTTAGTTGCTTATTTTAGTTATATTATAGTATAATTGCTAGATTGACCGTTTTTCGGTTTTCGGTTCCAACTTTTGGAACCGACCCGACTCTTGGCGCCAAGAATTCGGGTTTCGGTTCCAAAAACGACATCGGCAATTCCGGGACCCTTGTTAATAGTACTATTAGTGGCTAATAGTCAAAGTAGCAGGTTAGTTGATAAGCTCGCTTTATATAACTAAGCGCAAGATTTAGTTGCGAATATTTAAGCGTCGCAATATTGGTAGTCTTAGCAAGAATAGCAAGTTTAGCAAAATTAGTATAGTTCGCACTCTTTTTACAATTTTTACTAAAAGAACGCAATCTACGTATTGTTTATAATTTTCTTACAATAGTATTAATAATATTAAAATCTTTTGTACTATAGATATAAATTCAAATATACTTTTAATTGTTTATACTAATTTTATTGTAATTATAATTAACATATTTGATAACTTAACTTTAATTAATTTTATTATTTTAGAATTGTTAATAAAGCGAAGCTCTAAATATTTTAATAATTGAATTTAACTTAAGATTATAAGAATTTATATATATTCTTTTTACTATATATAGAAATCTCTAATATAGATTGTATTAAAAACTATGTTTTTGCATAAATTTAAAATTTATTGTATTTATTCGTATTATTTACAATATTATTTGTTTTGCTTATTTTATATTATATTGTATAGTTTTTTTTTACTTTTAGTTTCTTCTTTTAAGCAATTTAATTAATTGTTAACTTTAATATTATAATCTTTGTTTAACTCTTAAATTTTACTTGAGTCTTGTATTTATTTTAATTTAAATTTTTTCAATTAACAATTTTTGTTATATTGGTTAACTTGTTTACAATCTATATTAGTTTTAATAATATCAAGAAGACATTAAATACAATTTACAATATTTATACTTCTCTTTTTTAGTATTGTTTGTTTGTTGAAGATCTTTTAATTAGCGCTATTTAGAAGTCAAATATAGCAAATAGTCTCTATATATTTTATTTGCTTGTTTATTTGTTAAATTAGTTGTCAAATTGTAATTATTGCGTTAAATTCGAAATATTAGTATTTTTAATATACTTTTAACGAAATATTTGTTTAATTCGATTTTTAAATTTTTTTTATCTTAATATTGTTATTAAATTTAATTGTCTTTTGTGTACAAGTTGCAATTAGTTAATTATATCTTAAATTAAGTTAAATTAAATCAAATTAAATTAGATTAAGCTAAATTAAGTTAGATTAAGTTATCTTTAAGAGTTTTGTTTATCTTTGCATTAATTTTATTTCTAGAATTTTTCTAAAAGCGTCAATATAGTTAGCTAGTGTATTATATTAATCTTAAACAACTAACAAGCAATCTATTCTTTTTATATAGAATACTTATCTTTAAATTACTTTTTATCTTATTGTTCTATAGATGTTATCGTAGTTAGTTAACACAATATATAGATATTAAATTACATTAAAGTAGCTTAGACTAAAATAGATTTTTTCGAAAAGAGTAACTTATTATTGCGATGTTATTTTTTTTACTATTTTTTTATAAAACATATTATAGTTAGTTAACGCATTTTATAAATTTTAAATCAAATTAAATCAAATTAGACTAAAATTTCTTTAAAATTTGAATTTATATTTTAAGAAGAATTTTTTTCTAAATTGTAGTTAGTATTTTGCGACAATTATTAGCTTCTAACACCAATAAATTTAATTTTATTTACTCTATTTTTTATTAAATATCTTAATATAGATTTGTTGATTCTATTGTCGACAAATATACTTTTATTGTTTAATCTTCTACGTTGTTGTAATATTATCTTAAATTTAAAATTTAAATTATTTAAATTAAACAAAGAGTTTTTTAAAGAAAAGTATATTTTTGCTTTAAATTTTAGATTGCGATTTGCTTTTTTATTGTAAAATATTATTTTCTTTTGCAATTTGCGCAATCTCAATTTGATTTTTGTTGTACTTTAATTATTTTATAGTTTTTGTATAATATTCTAGATTTTTAATGTTATTAGCTCAATATATATAATTATATAATTCGCATTATAGATTACTTGTTGTTAATTCAATTTTTTTCAAATTTGATTATAATATGCGCTTTGTAACAAAATTTCTTTATGTAGTAACAAATTATAATATATATTATTTTGATTATCTTTAATTTTAATTTCGTGAACAAATATTTAATTAAAAAATTTGTTTTAAAGCTTTTTCGATTATTGTTAAAAAATAATAATACGAAGATCTTAATAATTATTAAGATTTGAAATATTTTAAGTAGTATGCTTGTTTATTAATAATTTATATTTAAGAAGACGCAATTTTGTAGCAACGTTACAATATAGTTATATAACTTCTTGTTATTGCTAAAATTGTAATAATTTTTAATTATCTCGCGCATTTGCTTTATTATATATAATCAAATATTGCTTATTAAATCGAACAACTATAACAAATTAGTTTTAAATTAATATTAACAAGTTAAAATAACTATCTTTTTCGTCTCTTTTAACGCTAAAGTATTGGCGATATTCTTATCTTGTTAATATTTAAAATTGCTTATTTGAACAATTATTTTTCTTTATAGCTTTCTTATTAGTCTAAATAGTTTTGCTTTTTGTTTAGAATTTGTTTAGAAATTGCAACTCTTAAATTTAGTATTATTATAAACAATTGTAATTTGCAAAAGAAAAATCAAGTTAGTCTAATTTGCTCTAAGAGTTTTTTGCTTAAGATATTCTATATTGTTTGTTTCTTTATTATGTTACTTATATTATAATAAATATCTTAATAAACTAAGGCAAACGTTGTTGTGTTGTCTATTATAAAGAAATAAAAATTTTAATTATTGTCTTTTACGCTTTAATTTATCGAAAAATTAGAATTGTGCAATTCTCTTAATTATTGTTGATTACTTTTAAACGTTCGACTTTTAACAAATTATTTAAATTGTTTTGTTAAAGTAAAGATAAGTTTTGCGAAATTGCAAATATTAAAAAGAAATTGAACAATCTCTTTATTATAAATTTACGTTTATTTATTTAATTAATATTTATATAATGTGTCGACTCTTATTGCATGTTCAATTGGCGTAAAATAACACAACAAAATATATTATTATATACGAGAACATAGAAAAGACTTCGCGCTATATATGTTTCGCTATTTAATATAATTGACAAAACAACTAATAACAATATTGTTCGAATAAAGTCTTTGTTTTTGTTATTTATAATATTAGATAACAAGTTTGAGATATTATCTTTAAAACTTACAAATTATATCTTAATATTGTTGTCTTTTTTGCTAGAAGATCTTGCATTAAAGTTTGTTAAAAACAATTTATTTGTCGAATAATTGTTTTATTTGACAATAATATTTTGATCTTTTTTTTGCATTCGAAGCAAAGAGCACAAACAAAATTGTTATTATCTCTTTTGTTAATTTGAGACAAATTACTCTTTTTGTTGCGTCAAAGTATACATTATTTAAGTTTGTTGCTATTATTTTTCTTATTGTTGTTGTCTTTGTCTTTATCGAATTTATAAAAATAACGCAATTCTAATATATAACTAAGCTACGCAAAAGAATAGAATAACAAAAGACAAACAATTAGTTAACTATTACTTAATAGTTTGATAAATAAAAGTTTAATAAGATTGTTTGTCTAAAGTTCTTAAAGTATTGACGTATTGTTAAATAATACAAATTAGAATTATATCTTAATTGATAATAATAATATAAACAATAATATCTTAATTTGTTTTAATAGATTTAGAGAGAACAATATCTAAAAAGAGAATTTATTATATATTGATTCAAATACTAGTATAGTTTTCGACAATAACAAGAACAACAATTTGAGAGAATTTAATTTGAAACGTTTACATTCTACATCAATTAGCTTATTTTTTCTTATAGAACAAAAGATACGTTTGTCGATTTCTTTGTTAATCTTATCTTGTCTTATATTATTGATATTTATTTGATTTTAAAACAATTGTAAAGATTGTTTTTGTTACAAGTTGCAAATTTGATTAGAATATAAAAGTCTATATATTAAAATATATTTAAAGAAAAAACGTAAGTTTTAACAATAGTATTTTATATATTTATTAAGAAATTGTTTGTTCTATATATTGTTTTAGATTTAACAATTTTTTATTAAATTAATTGAGATTAAGATTAAGTTGCTCTAGATTTAATATATTAGAAAGTACATTAATACAAGAAGCTTGTCGCGATATACGCGCGTTAATATTATTAATCTCAAATATATTTTTGCACTTTTGTTAAGAACGCTATTGTCGCAAAAAACAATATTACGAAGTTTTTAAATATACTTTAAGAACGTCTTTATTAGATAAAATTTAATAACAACTTGTATCTTTAATTAGTTTAAAATCAAATAAAGCTTTTAAAAGATTAAAGCTTATCTAAGATTTTCGATATTATAGTATAGTTTTTTTACAATTTAATTAATAATAGTTTTATTTTTTATTAGTAATATACTTAGAAATTGTTTAATGCTTATCTATTAAGAAATCGAACTCAAAAATTGTGTTTAGTTTAACAACAAATTTCTTTAGATTGTATAATCTTAAGAAGAATTACGTTCTTAAAATCTTTGCTTACTATATTGACGCTAGTAATTTCGTCAAAAATTAATAATAATCTTTATAGCTTTGTTTGACTTGTAACAATATTTACAACAAAATAAAGACAAATATTTGCGACAAACTTAACAAGAGTGTCTTCTTAATTGTTGTTAAAAGCAATAATTATAATAATATTGACAAAGACAATATAATTTAATATCTTTTAGCGCAATTAAAGTATAGTTGTTGTAATTAAACTAATTCAATTTTGAACAAATTAAATTAACTTAATCTTAAACAATTTAACTTAATCTTAAACAAATTAACTTAAAACTTAAACAATTTAATTTAATTATTAATTGATTTAAGTCTTAAAGTAGATTTGCTCTTCTTATTAATAACAAAATTCTTAATAGTTGTTGTTTTCTCTTTACGTTTTTTACTCTCTTTAACGTATTAGTTACGTCTTTTGTAATTTCGAGTTTTAAGATAATAGCAAAAAGAATATGTATTACACAAAAGTCTACGTATTGCGCAATCTAGTTAACTTGTTTAACACGTTATCGTAGTTTAAATAATATAAAACAAAGATATTATTATTTATTGTTAAGATAGATGTTTAAGTAGTAGAGAGAACGTATAAACTAGAAGTCTCTTTATAATTCTAATAGCGCAAATTTTGTTAACTTAACTTAGTTATTGCGTCTTTAATCTTTTTTCTTCTTTTAATATTCTTTAATTGTTAGGATTAGAGCTTTAATAGCTAGTATATAGTTGATTGACGAGAATACTAGCTATGCAGAACTAACTATATACAAGAAATAGATATAAGTACTATAAGTGTTAAGATACTAGACGTTACTTGTAGTATACTTAAGACTAAAAAGCGAAGACTCGAAAAATAATTAAAGAGCAAAGTTTGTCTAGTTTAGAATTGTAATATTATCTCTTTCTTCTATTTGCAAATTTTAATAAAGCAATATTAAGTTTCTTAATTAGCGTTTCTAGTTAACTCTAGTTAATCTTAGATATTTGTCAAATACAAGCTTCGATTAATGTCGAGTATATATTAAGTATTATTTAACAATTAAAATTGAAGTTTTTAATATGTGTTAAACAAAAGAATAAATTTGTCGAGTAAGAAAGAGATAATCAAAATTTTTAAAACAAAATATGCAAAAAACAATAATATGCAAAGCAAAGAATATATATATTGCGAATAATATTCTAGTTAATCTTTAACTATCTTTAATTAGTATTAAGTATATCTATTAAGTACAATTTAATGTTCGAAATTAAATGTCGAGCAATTATTAAACAATAAAAATCGAGTTTCGAACAATTTGTCGAACAACAACAAGATCGAAAGAAAAGAAAAAATAATTAATTTTTAAAAAAATATTAAATGTAGAAAAATTGAGAGAGTACAAAAGATTATTAACTCTAATTCTAAAGAAAGAATCCAAGTTACGTAATGCGAAAGTTGAGAAATTAACTATATTTGAGAAAATTTAGAGAATCGATTAATTATGTAATCTTAAAGAGAATTAACAACAATAAAAGAAATAACAACGTTAAAAAGTCGAAATTTGTCGAATTTTAACTATATTTAAATACGTTTGTCTAAACTTGCAATACAAAGAAAGAAAATAATATAAAAGTATCTTAACAACAATTTATACACAATTGTGCGTATATTTAGAAATGTTAAATCAATTTTAATTCGAAGAATCTTTAGAAGAGACAATTATAAAATGTCTAACAAAAATACTATAAAAACAACAACAAAAATCTTAAGTATATATCGATTAACTTTTAACAATAGTAATATATTAATAATACATTTTTAAGATTCTTGTTAAATGCAATAGAAGACAAGATAGTATATTGAATTTAATTTTAATTGCAAATATATAACAAGTAACTCTTAACAATAGTAATATATTAGCAATATATTTTTGAGATTAATTGTAAATGCGACAACAAGAGCTATAGATATATATTGAGCAATATTTAAACAACAATAATAGTAGAGCGCAAAAATATATAAGTGCAAATTATTCTATTTATTAGATTTTTAATTAGAAGACGTCTTAAATATCTAGTAAAATTTTGTTGCATTAGAATATTAATAATAAAAGTCAACAACAAAGTTAAAATAATTGTTAATTATAAAATAGTTTAGTTATTTAAATCTATTATTGTAGTTTGTATAATTTGTAAAGAGAATTTAATACTATAGTATTTTGCGTTTGTAATTAGTAACAATTAGACTTAAATTTATATTATTGTTATTTTTGTATATATTGTATTGTAATATCTTAATATCTTTGATATAATATTCGAAATTGTTGTTAATATTGTTAGCAATATTAGTAAGCAACAAAAGTTTAATTTGTTAACTTAACAAAGACTTGCTTTTGTTAAAATACAAAAGCTATAAATAGAATATTAAATAAATTTTTATTAATTTGAGCAATTCTAGTTTGTAGATATAATTGTTAATTGCTTGAATAATTTTATAGAGATTTATATTTTTATACTTTAGAGACTTGTATAATTAAATTGTGTTAATATTTTAAATATTAAGTATAACTTAATTATTAACTTTAAATTTCGAGATTGCAACGCGTTTGCAATTAGCGAATTTTACTTATTTAATTTAAGTTCAAATAAGCTTTTAACAAAGAAAGTCTTGCAAAATCTTAATTTTTTTAGTAATTTTGTCGATATTCTTTATATTGTAACAAGCTTCGAATATAATATTATTAAAAAAAATTGTAGATAATTTTAAATTTAATTGTAATAAATAGTCTTTAATAGTAAAGAAGAATAATAAATTAGTAGATTTGTTAATATAATTGTTTGCGACAAATTCGATAATAGCAAGATAATTAATTTAATTATTCTAATTGTATTATATATATATTTGAAGATATTGCTTAAAAACAATATTAATATTTTTAATTTAATTGTTAATTTTCAAGTAGAACGCAATTAACAATTTAGATTTGATTTTTAATTTTTTGTAAAAATATTGCTAGAAGTAAGCAATAAATTAAGTATTTTTATTGAAAACAATAGTAACTAGAAAGTTCTTAATATATTAAACAAAATTAATAAAGATCTAAACAACAATTTTAATTTTTAAAATTTTTATAAATATAAACTTTTTATTTTTGAATAATTTATTAATTATTACTAAGATATACTAAAAGATCTTTTCTTTATAACAATATAACAATAAAGAGATAATAAAATTGCAAAATATATTTTGCCAATAATAGTCTAAAATAGATAGAGACTTTAATAGATTATATCTATATTTGCGATATAATTTGATATATTTGTAAATCGAATAACTTTTAATATATTTTTTGATATTTAAATATAGTATAAGTTAATAGTAATAATACTATATTTTTTTGAAAGTAATTGTTTGATTTAAGTGTTTAATACTTAATAATTTATACTAAAACTTAATTACTTTAATTTAAAAAATATTATTTATACTTTAAAATATATATATTTTGTTTCGAACAAACAAATACTTAGTATTAATTGTTAAGTATTTAACTATTGTACAATTTTCGAATTCTAGTTTAATTGTTTTGCAAAAAATAATTAAAATCTTTTATTTATTAGTTTCTTTAGTTTAGATAATTTGTTTTATTTTTTTATTATATAAATATATTTTTAATATCTATTAAGTAAGAACTTCGAAATTAAGTTTTGTTTTAAATTTCTTTTTTATTATTAAATTAATTGCAACAACAAGCAAGAATTAAATTGTAAAAAAAATTGCAAATATAGATAGCTAAATTGTAAATAAAACAAATATATTTAAAAAAAAGATAGAATTAATAGCTAAAGACAATAGAATTGTAGATTAAGAAATTGTAAATACAACAATAATAAATAAAGAAATTAAAAATAAAGATCTAGCAAAGCAAAGTTTGCTTTGTTAAAGTAGTACAAATATTGCAAACAATAAAAATATAAATAATTTTATATCTTTGTTAATTGTTAGCAAGATTTAAATAAATTTTTTGCAAGCTTTTGCAATTCTTTTGTTAGTAATTAGTTTAAATTCGATAAAGTTTTAAAGCAAATAAATTAACTTTATTACTAAATTGTAGATAATATTTAATAGTAGCAAGATTAATACAATAACTTTAATTATATTTAATTTTAAGTTGTGTTGTTTAAGAATTGTTTATTATTAAAATTGATTGCAAAAATTGTTTTTATTAAAGAGCAAATTTTGCAATTGCTTAATTAGATTGTTTGACTTTGCGTTTAGTATATTTAATCGATAAATAATTTTGAAGTTAAACTTAAATAGAAACTTGATTTAACAAACTTAATAACAATTAAGTTGCTTAATAGTTATAAAATACTTTAGATTGCAATAATCAATAATAATCTTAATAGATTGTTCGATAAATATATCGATATACTTTAAATATTACTTTTTAAAAGTGCGAACAATAGTTAACAATTTTTTGTTATAGATTTTGTAATTGCACTTTGCAAACAATATAATTTTAAATATATAAACTATTAAATAAAGCAATCTATTTAGATTTATTTGCAAAAGTACAATAATAATTACAAAATTAAAGATATTGCTTTCGATTTAAATCTCTAAATTAAAATCGAAATAATATAGAATAAATTAATTAATAAAGATTTGCTTAAGAGCTTTGAATACAAGATCTTTAAAATTGTTAAATTGTTATAAAAAACTAAGACTTTTGTTTTTAAGCTTACTAAGCGCTAACAAAGATTTAATTAGATTTAAATAGTTATAAATAAATTATCAATAAAAATTGACAAAGTTTAGAAAAATTTATATATTGTATACGCAAATAGAAGTTTCTTATTTAAAAATATATTTAATTTTCTTAAGATTTATTCGAATTCTCTTAATAATAATAATTAGATTTAAATATTTAATTTATTTAATAAAGAAGATATATTTGTTAATATTTAAATAAAGATTTGCGTTATAAAGTTTAGCAAGAACTTTGTTTATATAATTTTTATATTTTGTCTTAGTATTATTGTAGATTAAGATATTATTTATATAGACAATATAAAAATTGTTTAAATAAAGACTAAAAGTTTTATTAATAAAAGACTAAAACATAATTAAGATATTATATAGCTCAAAAGATATAACAATATACTTAAATAGATTGTAACAAATAATAAAGACTATTTTGTATTTGTTATTAAAACGTATTCGAATCTTGTTAAAGACAACAATAATATCGAACTTGCTATAATATTTAATTTTGCATAATTGTTGCAAGATTTCTCAAATTAATAATAAAATATTGCAATTCTTAATTGTTAAAGTATTAAAATCTTTATAATTTACGCAAATGCGCAAATTTCTATTAGACTTCTTAACTATAAAAGTAAAAACAATATATTGTAAAATACTATTGCAAATTTAATTTTTGCTTTTTATATTATTTAGATAGACTCTAATAATCTTTTCTTTTTAACGAGAGATACTATAGATTTTCTTAATTAAAGAAGTTGCTTTTGAAATAAAATTAATAATATAATTAATGTTTTTATTTGACGATAGCTTGTTAGCTTTTTGTAAATTAAAGAGCTTAATTTAGTATTTAAACTTTAAATATATTTGCTTCTTTAATTGCTTTAAACTAAGAGAATCTTGTTTAAACTTTGTATAAAATTTATTGTAATTATTAAGAATAATAATTGCAATATTTATTATAATATTGTTGTCTATAATACAAGCTAAATATCTATTATTTTTCTTTAATTAATTTAGTATAGCAAAATGCTTAGATAATATAACAACTATTTTGTAACTTTCTTTATTAACAAGCTTTAAGAATATAAAGATATTTATTTAATAAATATCGACTTTATTAAGAGATTTCGAAGACAAATATTTTAATTGCTTGTATTAATTGTTAAAGATCTTTAATAATTGTTAATTTAATAAGCAATATTCTATACAATAATTAAAATTAAATTCGAGAAATTGTATACTATTTTTAATTTGTATATTATGCTTTTTAATCTAAAGTATACTAAGAATAATTGCAAATTATTCTAGTTTAATTATTAAATATTATAAGATATTAATATACTTGCTAAGATTAACAATAACTTAAGCAATATAAATAATATTAGAGACAAATTTGTTATTAATTAGACGCAATTTAATAGAATTTTAAAGTAGCATAATAAAAAGTTTATAAAGTTTGACAAATTTTTTATTTATAAAAATTCTATTAAAGACTTTGATATTAATAAGTAACATTGTTTTAATATAATATTTATCGAAAAATATATTGGCAATTTCCTTTTAGAATCGGATTTTAGATCTGATTCCGACTTGCTTCGATTTTATTAGATTCTAAACAATTCAAATCGAATTGTCTAAATTGTCTGAACTCTTGTAATAATATTTAAGTTTCAACAAATTAATTAAAGCAACTTAGATTTTTCGAATTTTTAATTAACAATATTAATTTATAATATTATTAGTAAAAATATTAATAGCTAATATATATTTTTGTTTGTTAATCGATTTTAGACAATATTAGTTAACAAACAGTTAATTTAAATTAACTACAAAGTTGCTATTATTGTAACAATATACAATAATTATAATTGCTATCGAATATAATAATATAGATATATTTTTATATCTTTTAAATTCCGATCTTCTAATACTCTATTTATATATATTTATTATATTTGTGTTAAAATTATAAACTCTAATTGTATTATTATTTATTGTTGACTTAAAAACTTGTATAGCGTTTGTATTCTATTTTGCATATATAATTTCGATTTTTTAATTCGATATTTTTAAAAAATTATTTGCATATTCTCTATTCTAAGTCTCGATCTAGTAGAGACTTCTTTTTAATTATTAATTAATCGAGAACTAGTTACGCAACAGTTATCTTCTATTATAATATATTTAGCAAATATATTTTGTTTTTATTAAATTAAATATATAAGTCAGCAAGATTAATCTAAGAGTTAAAACAATAACGCAGATATTTTTATTATTGTACTACAACAATTAATAGAGTGCAAAATAAATACTCTCAATTAAATAAAATACTTTATTTTGCAGATTAAGTTAATATTTGTATTGCAGAATAATTAGTCTATTTAATTGCAGAATTTGCTAATCTCTCTGTTTTATTTCTCGAGCAATAATGTTTTGTTTCTCGATTTTTGCAATTGTTGCTGTATATTTTCTTTGCTGAATTTTGTAATTGCAGACTTTTTTTTCTGCTTTTAACAAGTTTTTCTTTTTTTTTGTTTCTATATATTAAATAATTCGAAATTTGTTAATTTTCTTTTTTTACTTATCTTGCGTAAATTTGATTGTTAAAGATATTATTAGAAGAAGCAAAGTTTTGTTTGTTTCTACATTTTTAACTATTGTTTTTTCTTTTTAATTTATATTTTTAATATACTGCGTTAGCAGAATATTTAGATACTTGTTTAAAAAGTATTTCTGCAAACTGAGTGTAAAATATCGAAAAAAAAATACTTTTAAAAATATTACTGTTGTCTATATATATAATTTAGATTTAATAAACAGTTTTTTTTTTCAGAAATTAAGAAAATCTTTAAAAACATATATTGCAAATATAAAAACTATTATTATTTGTTTGTTTAACAATATTGCAAATCGATATATATTGACAAATTAAAAAAAAAGATTTTAATTTTATACTTGCTTTGATTTATTTTAATCGAATATTATTAAATAAATAAATTCTTAAATATTTATTGTAGATTATATAACGCGTCTTTGTTATTTAACAATTAACAATACTATATTAAGTTTTGTATTATTTTCTAATAAATATTAGTATTGCTGTCTATTTTTAGTAGTAAATATCTGTTAATTAATTGCTCTTTATATATATTTTTGTTTTTATTATATTTGATCTTTAATTTTTAATATATTGCAGTTCAGTGTAAGTTGCAGAAATTAATTAAGAAACTTATTTAATAGTTGATTAATAAAAATATATTATTTGACAATTAACTAATTAGCAGATTGTCGAATTAATTGCTTGCATTTTAATATAGTATATATAATTATAAACAATACTATATTTTTATTATATTAATTTCAAGTAATTATAGATCGAGATAGCAGATAAATTGTTGTTCTAATTAATATATTATAGCAATCTATTTGCAATTTTAATCTATAGCTATTCGATATTTCTTATTTATAAAATTCTTGTTATAACAGAAATTGTATTGATTCTTGTCTAATTAATTATTAAAATAGTACTTTTTTTTGTTAACTATATTTGTCTAAACTATATATATACTTCAATAAATACTGTTTATTTTATAGATATATTGTTTGCTGAAAAAGCGCAATCGATTTAAATTGCTAAAAAACCAGAATTGTAACTTAATTATATTATAAATATTGTATAGTATAGTGTTGTTAATTTATCTAAAAATGTCTAGAAATACTCTACTATATTGTCGAGATTTTTTTTGTTTGTTTCTTTTATTCGAGTTTCTAATTGTTAATATTAATAGTAGTTTTTTAATTAATTAATTGTTAAATAGAGTTGCTTGTAGAATTTTCTGACAATTCTTTTTGTTTGAGAACTTCTGAAATTATATATAGTTATTGTATTATTTGTCGGACTTTTCTTGTTATCTATTTGAACAATATACAATATCTTTATTATTACAATTTAATTGAATATTTTGTTTATAACAGACAACAAATGCGTAAATTAATATAATAAAGTTTTATATTTAATTGTTATTTAACTCTTTTCTCTATATATCTGAAGCAAAAAAAGACAGCTTAATTATCAAATTGCTATTATTTAAATGTTTGTATAATTAATCTCTCGAATTATATTAAATAGCTTCTATATAATTCAATTTCGCTTGTTGTTGACAAACAAATATTGCAATTGTTGTTACAAATTTGTCGAAATTCTATTTATCAATTATATTATTAAATTTTCGATAAAACTTATTATTTAGATATCTGAAATTTAGTTTTAGACTTGTATATAACAAATTTTTTTAGTTCTATTTTCAGAGATTTGCAGCTTTTGCAAAATAAACAATTGTAGTTTTTCTTTTAAGTAACAAGTTTTTTGTATTTAATATCTTCTCGCGTTTTAGTATAGTATTTATTGCGTAAAAATTTATATTTTGTTTATTATAAGCACAGATTTGTTTTATATAATTAATTTTTTTATTAATTTGTAAATAGAAGATCTTAATACAATAAATATATATCTTTTTAAAATACTTTATATTTTAGTTATTAATAGATTCGAATTTTCTAATAAAGTTTTTATAATAGCTAAGAATATAAAACTTAAATTTATTAAATATTTTTTGTTTAATCTTAATTTTTATTGTATTGTAGACTGTAAATACTGTTTTAAATATATTAATTTAATTTTGCACAAAATTCAAATATCTTAGTATATTCTTATTGTAAAAACTATATATAGTTAGTATAATAAAATTTAATATTGCAATTGTAATTTGTAGTATCTTTAAAATTAGTTTAAGTAATAGAGATATTATAATAGCTATTAGTTGCTATATAATAGTACTTTGTTTATTGTTTGTCTATTGTTTGATATTGTTAAAATAAATAAAGATACACAACTTGTAAATAGAAGAAATTGTTTAAATTTTTTAATTAAATTGAAAAACAATATTTGTTTTGTTAATAACTTTTTTAATTTGTATATATTTAATTGTTATTTAATTCTTTTAAACAGTTTTCTTAAGAATCTTCTTTAATTATTAAATAAGATTTATAAGAATACTTTTCTTTAGTTAATAAAAAGAATTTATTATTATAACAGTATATATATTAATATAAGAAAGATTTCAAACGAAATTCTTAATATTATATATGTAGTTTTTGTCAGTTTAATTAACTATATATCGATTTTGTTTATTTATTTGCGTCTTTGTATCTTAATATGTTTGAATTTTCTATATTTTTATAATGTTTTTTTAATAGTTCGACAATATTGTACAGATTAAACAATAAATATTTTGTTTAATATTTGTAACAAAAGTTTGTTTCAAATAGTTAATTATTATTTTAGCAAAAACTAAATAATAGTATTTGAGTTAATTATTAGTACAACAGATATTAAATAAGTTGTAAATAAACAATTGTTTAAGTACTAAAATATTTCTAGAAAATTAGCTGATATTTATAAAAATATATTTAAGATATATTTACGCTCTATTATAAGAGTTATTGTATAGTAATAAATCTTTATATTTAATAGTCTAATATTATCTTTTTCTATATAAACAATAGAGATATAATTTAATAAAACTATATTAAATTTTTTTTAATATTGGCAAACTATATAATTAAGATTGCCAATAGTTATATAGACAGATTAAGTGCTTTAATTGCTTTATTGTCTGAAAAGTACAATTTTGTCTGTAGCAATAAATATAAAAACAACTATAGTTTTTAGCAAATAAATTGTTTGCTTTTTCTATTAGTTGTTTGCAATTTAATACTAATTTTATAATTTTTTTTTGTTAATATACTGTTGTATTAATATATATTTGAGATTCCGAATATACAATTTGTAATTTATAAAGAAACAAATAATCTTTTTAATTAATTATTATTGTATATAGTATTTTCGATCTAATTGTTTTGCGTTTTCAATATTGAATTTTAATTTAATTTTTTTGTATTTCTATATATTGTTTTTAATATCTTATTCGATTTGTTTAAGTTTTATAAGTTATTGCTAATTGTTTTTAAAAAATATAAAACAGTATAGCAATTTTAGTTGCTTGTTGTTAAAGAAGCAATCTATATTATTTTTTGTATACTGTAAAATATAAAATTAGTAGACAAATATATAGTTTATTCTATTGTAAAAAGAATTGTAGCGTTTGTTTAAAAAATAAATATATATTTTGTTTTTGTTCTTTAGTTTTAATTAATTTAATTGCTGTTGTATTTTTTTGTTATACTTTTTGTTTTTTAAAAAAACTCTATATATTTTTTGCTAAATTTTGTTCGAGTTTTTAGTTAATTTCTCGATTTTTTTGTTTGTAATCTCTTTGTATATCTTTTTTCGCAATATTGTTAATATAAATAGAAGATTGTCTTTTAATCGATTTGTGTATCTATTATTAGTAGTTGTGTTTGTATTTGTATCTATATTTAGATTTTTTTCTTTAATAATATTGTGCAATTTTGTTTAAATCTGTTAATACAATACTTTTTTTGTTAACTTTAATAGAATAAACTCTGTATCTAATATATTTGTTAATATATCGAAATTTATTAAAATATTATTATTTGTTATTCTCGCGTTTGTATTGTTGTTTATAGTAGAATTTGTTTCAATATCGAAATCTAATAGAAACTTAAATAAAAAAATATTCTCAAACTCGAGAATATAATTTGATAATCGAAAATTTTAATAGTTGCAAATTTTTTGTATATATTTTTGCTCTATCTATTTTTTAATCGCAAAATCTTTACTAAATATTTGTAATTCTAGTTTAATTAATTTTTTGCAATAATTTTTATATATTTTTATTTTTTTGCTCTCTTTAAGTATCTTTGTGCAGCAAAAATATAATATTCGATTTATTAGAATTTATATATTTTGAAGACTCGAGCAATACTTAATATAATGTAGCTATAATACAATATTCGAATTTAATACAATAGTTGTATTTTTGTTCTATTTTAGTTATACTATACTAACAATAAATAGATATATTTAGAACTGAGTTTTTTGCTCTAACAATAGATATAATAGTTAAGAGTCTCTAGTTAATTGTATAGTAATTGCAATAAATTTCGATTAAAATAGTTAGAAAACAATATAATAAATTTTTTTGCAGATATTACAACTTGCGCAACAAATTTTCTATTTAAAATTCTAAAATTTAATCTTCTTTTTGTTGCTCTTCTAGCAATAAAGAAGAAGAAGAGTTAGAAAAAAAAAAAAATTGTATTAGACAACTGTTTGCTAACTGTTTGTCGACAATACTAATATTAGTTAACAATTTAACAATTGTAGAATTTTTACAAATATACTATTCTTAATTGTTTTTTTTTTATTTTTTTTATAACTAAAATCTCTGAGAGATTACTTTGTATATATATATATATATTTATATCTATTTAGAAGAAGCGCACTTTAATTAAAACAAAAAAAACTATTATTATTAATAACAAAAATAACAACAATACAATCGATATTAATATATCTATTATTTTATTAATTATTTCTCTTAAAAAAGATCGAATTCGCAAAATCTCAACTATTAATAATACTAATATTAACAAGTTTGTTAACAAATCTAAAAAAAATAAAAAAAAGTTAAAACAATTAAGTTTGCAAACAACTTTATTGAAACTATACTATATTAGAATTTTCTATTTACAATTAAAATCGACAAACTATATTAGTATATTTTTGTTACAAAAAACAAAATTGTAATTTGTATTTTTTCTACTTTTATAATTAAATACAATAAAACAAATTGTATATTTTTGTACAAAAAAAATATTAAAAAAAAACTTTAAATCGAAATCTATATTATCGAAAAGCTATAACTAATTAAGATACTATATTAAGCTATTCTTATAAATTTGTTAAATATATAGAATTTAATACGTTAATAGCAGAAATTAGATAGATAACAAAGATTTCAGAAGTAAAATACTATAATATATTTTAATTATTAAGCAGAATTTTGTCGAATTGTTGTGTTTTGAAAAAAATAAAATATACTAAAAACAAACAAGAAGAAAAAGAAAATAGAGAATTTGATTTAAATATTTAATATTAGCTTAAGCAGCTTTGCAATTGTAAAAAAAATAACAACAACTATAACAATTGCTTTGAAAAAAAAAAGAAAAAAAGTTTTACAAAAATAAAAAAGCAACTTTTAACAAAAATTGTTTTTTCTTAGAATTTATATCTCTTCTTTTTTAATTGCAATTTCAGAAAAAATATTTTAAATTCTGCTTAACAACAATTTGCATATATAAAAAAGAAAATAAATTTCTTTAATATATTTAATAATTAATTCTTTTTTAAAATTAATATAAATACAAATTGTTTTTTTTAAGAAAACAAATTTATAACTAGATTTTTACAATCGACAAGAATTATATATTGATTTTCGCAAAAATCAAATATAGTTTTGATTGTTTATGTATTATTTAGTCTATTAAAACAGAATAGATATTGTTTCTAATTCTTTTCTTTTATAGATTGTTAATTTAATATTTTTAAACTATATATATTTAAATTGTTCTAATTATTTAATACTGTATTTAACAAATTAGATAAAAAACTATTTAAAAATATATTTAAAATAGCAGTTCTATATAATATCGATAATTAAGAATTGTATAAAGATTTATTTTTAATTTCGAGCAGTTTAATTAGTTAAAATTAAATAATATTGTTTTAAAGTATTGTAATTATATTGTTTGCTTTTTCGAGATTATTTTGTTGTAGACAAAAGCTGTAATATTTAATATTAATTGACAATATTTTCTCTTTTTCAAACTGTACTTCTGTATTCGAATATATTGCTAAAAAAAAAAAAAAATTAACTATAAACAACTTTTATTAGCTATATAGCTGTTGTTAGCATATAATATAAAACTAAGTAATTTGCAATAGCTTTCAATAAAGAAGATCTTTAATAGCATAGTACTATTAAAATAAGTAGATACTGTTTATATAATATTGTCGATATAATAATACAATAGTTTTTTCTATTTTAATAGAGAGACGCAAATATATACAATAGATATAAATATCTTTGTAATTTTGTTAAAAAAAATATTCTTCGATAGTTAAATATAGAATTTTTTTTTTCTTTTGCGCCAATATACAATTGTTAATATTATAAACTGAAAAAAATTAATATAATAGAGAGTATCTTTTATTACTTCGGAAAATATACAGAAATTTTTTAATAGTATTTACAATAATATATAGTCTAGACGCATTGTTTTGTTAATCGATAATAAACAAACTAATATTAACTAATATCGATTGATATTAATTAACTTTATAACTACGAAATTCTATTTTCGCAACTCTATATTATAGTAAAGAAATTTATTTAATTTTTGCTCAATCTTTATTTTTATTTTAATTAATTTCTGTATTTCTTTTTTTGCACTATATTATCTTTCTTATTTAATATTTTATTAGCAACATTATTGCAGCAAACAATATTAAATATAATTAAGTAAAAGTTGTAAAATATATTTACAATTAAGAGTGTCTTAAGAATCGATAACAAATTATATATTAAAATCGAAAATATTATTTAATCTTTGCTTAAGAATATCGAAAAAATCGACAATAAATTTAAAACAACAATCGATTAAATCGAATTGTATCGAATTAGCAAAATACTATACAAAAATCTTAATTATTATATAGATATTATATTTAATTAAAATAAAAAACTGCTTATCTTTAACAATCTTATTTTGCTATAAAATCGACAAACAAAGCAATATTAGTTCTTAGTCTTTAGATTAGAAAGCAGTACAATATTAATAAACAAAAAAAATACAAAAATATTAATTAAGAATAAAAAGATCTCTATTAGTTAATCAAAAAGTATTAAACTAAAAATTACAAAAGATTGCAAACTATTTTTAGTATTCGATTTTGCAAATATTTAAGTCTGAAATTTTAATTATTGTTTCAGAAATAATATTTTGCAATTTAAAGATATCTGAATTTCTATACAATTAATTAGCAATCTTATTAATAAATCTATATCGAGCAATACAATAAAGTCGAGATATATAGATTATAAAATATATTTGAACTTTTGTATAGAGTAGTTAATTATTTAAAGTAACAAAAATATTATACAGTTTAAAATCGAGAATTGCTTTATTACTATTAGTTTCTTAGAAAAATCGCGTATTATTTTAATAAGATTTGCTATAATTAAATTTATAATATTTAAATTTAAAGTTGTTTTAATTGATTTTAAAAACAGTAAATTTATATTTAAGAATAATACAATAATATTATTAACTAAAAATATTAATATAGACTTCGATTTAATTAAAATTTTGTATATTGTTGCAATCGAGTTTCTATTATATTTGTTACAAATTTTACAATTTTTTTCTAATATTAATAAGTTTCTGTTATCGATCGAATCTAATATTAAAAATATATTAATTATTAATATTGTTTTTATTATTAATTTATATCAACTACAAACTTTAGATATATTAATATCTAAATTTTATTATTCGACAAAAATTTATTCTCTCGACTATAGTTTTTGTCTATTTTATATTTTAAAACTTTTGTCTTAAAATTAAAGTTCGAAATTACTGCTTTATTTTATTTAGCTATATTGTTTATAGTTGTATTAGTTATATTGTCTACAATTGTATTAGATATATTGTCTACAATTGTATTAGCTATATTGTATACAAATATATTAACTATATTAAATACAATAGTATTAATAACAATATTTATATTGCGTTAGCAGCAGAATTTGTTACTAAATTAACAGCTGCAGCAAGTAGCAATTTAGTCGAATTTGCTAACAAATAGAAAGCAGATATATACAAAGTCTATATTAGAAACAATTTGAAAAAAACAAATAAAATAGACAACAACAACAACTTAAACAATAAATAGTTTCTTAAAGTTAAATTAGAAAAGTTAAAAACAAAAAATATCGAAAAATACAAAAATCGACAAACAATACAAGAACAACAAACAATATATCGAATAATACAAAAATAATAAATATTGTATTCGATAACAAAAATAGAAAAGTTGATAAAAATTATATAGTAAAAAACAATAATATAGTTATTGATCAATCGAATCTCGATAAGATAGAAAAAAATAAACAATTAAAAACAGATTTTTTAAAGATAGACAAAAATAAAAGAAAAAAAGTACTTAAAGCTTAGATTTTAAATATTAAAAAAGCAAAAATCTGCAAATATATTATATTAGAAAAATAGAGCAGATTTTGTATTTTCTGACAGAAAAATACAACAACAATTAGTAAAAATTTAAAAATTAAATTGTTAAAACAAAAAAAGAAATTGTACTTTTTTTTAGATACTAGAACTTGTTACTATATTTTAGATACAACAAAGCAAGATTAGAAATAAATTTAATAGCAATAAAATAGATATTAACAAAATATAATATTTGATTTTTAAAATTACAAAAATAATTTTTAATTAACAATTGCGTCGAAAAGATTTTACAACAAATAATTTTTTTTATCTTAAATTGCTGATTAACACTAATTTGTTGCAAAATTTAAAAATTTTAAAAAAAGAATTTCTCAAATGCACACAAGTATCTTGCAAATAATATTAAAAATAATAAATATTTGTTTAAAAATATTAATTTTTGACTTTTTCTATATTGTTGCATTTTTGATAGAATTATTTGAGATTTTCTATTACTAAATATTGATTTAAAACTAACAGATATTTAGTCGAGTTTGCTGAATTTCTTTCTAAAAAAATAGAAAATATTGTATAACAAAAATTACAAATTGCTAAAAATAATATTTAGAATTGTATACAATAATATTTCTGAAAAATCTGAAAAGCAATTAATCGAGTTTAATATTTTATTGTGCTAATAATTACTAGTACTTCTATATTTTAAATCTGTTTAAAAAAGATTTCGATTAATATATATTTACTATCAGTTCTCTATTATATAATAATTAGATAGTTAAGATATTGCTTTTTACAAAACTATATTAAAATAAAAAATCGAAATAGTATTAGTACAATATACTGTTTTTTTCGAAAGCTATTAGAGATAAATTTTACTACAAGAAGCAAGTATAGAGTACAACTATCAGAAATTTTAAAAAATTTGTCGAATATTTCTATTGCAAGTTTATATTTTTTAGTAATATTTCTTGCAAAACGTTTAAAAACTTAATTAAATATATTAAAATACTAGAATTTAATATAGATTAAACAAAAAATATTTTTTTTTATTATAGAATCAAAACAGTTATTTTAGAATTACAAAAAACTTTCGATATTTTATTGAAAAATTTTAAAAAATCTATACAGAATATACAAGTTATAGAAATTAAATTTCGAAAAATTATTAAGCTGTTTTTAATTAGACAAACAAATAGAACAGACTTTTCTAATTTTAAAATTAAAATTTTTTTAAAATTATATAAATATACTATTTATATTAAGTAACTATATTAATAAGAAAAGAATATAAATTTGTTTAGAATAGAATTTTTCGAAAATATTAAAAAACTGTTAACAAAATATTATACTATATAAATTAACTATAGCAATAAAAACAATAAATTTATTGCAATTTTAAATAATAAGTTTAACAATAGCATCTATAGCTTGCAAATAATAGTATTTTTATCTTATACTAAATATCTAAACTATATCGAAAAAATAAAATTAAAAAAAGTAAAAACAAAAGTATTAAAAAAAAAAACTTTGTTGTCGAATATTAAATACTATACAAAATACAACAATAATTTAGCAAACAATTCGAGAATAATATTATTACGTTATTAAATTGCAAGATTGCTTAAAAAATAAAAAATACTTATTAAGTTTGTATTGCTGTTAATAGCTATAATTTTTTGCAATATATATACTATTGCTCTCTATTTCTACTTTGATATTTATTATATATTGCTAAGTTTGCAACAATTCGATATATTAAAATTTAAACTGCTAACTAATTACAAATCTAATTTATTAGAGTTTTTTATTTTAAAAAATTAGTATTGTTTTATATCGATCTAAGTTAATTTAAGTGTACAAAAATTGTAAAAAAGTTTTAGAAAGAATATAATTTTAACAAATTTGTAAAATTTGATAAAAATATATTGTTTAAACAAGACTTTCGATTTTGTTTTATAGTTAAAACAATTAATATTCTAGAAATCAATCTAATTTTAATTAAAGTTACAAATATTTTAATTATTAAATTAATTTTTATAAAAAATACAGATATATAGATTTGAAAGCAAAACTATCGAATTAAGTAGAAAAAAGTATACTATATATAAAGATTTGTATATAATTTAATTGTTAAAAAATATATTATTATTAAAAGTTATCTTAAATACAAGATTTTAATATTGAAGAGTTACAATATAAATTCTTATATATAAGCAAAAAAACAATCGATAATCTTGCAAATAAACAGCAATTTATTTAAAATACTATAATTGCTAACAATACAATAATAATTTATTGTTGCACAATCTAATCTAATATTAAGCAATTTAATAAGTCTATCTTCTTTTTCTATTTTTGAATATTTTTTTTGTATACTTTGCAAGTCTATAAAGCAATAACAAGATAGCTCTTATAAATTAAGAAATCTCGATATAAGATAGAATAAATAGTTTCAACAATTAAATTAGTAAAACAAATAATATTAAAAATTGATTATTTAACAATTATTTAATAGTCGATCAATTGTTATTTGATAATCGATTAATAAATAGTTAACTCAAAATTTTATTAACAAATTAAATTGTAACTAGACTACTTTATAACTAGTTTATATTAAGCAAAATATATATACTGTATTATAGCTACTATATATTGTAATTCTATATTATAAAAAATATCAAACCAAGATAAGAGTAGTTTGTATATAGAATTATTATATAGATAGAAATTAAAAAATAAAAGAAGAATTTGCGCTGTCAGCAATATAAAAAAAAAATTGTTTTTGTTATTGCTATTGTATTAACTTGATCTTGCAATTTATAGTACAATAGCAGCTCTCAAATAATTATAACTTGCTAATTGTTGTTTATTATAATTTATTTGCTAATATATAAAATAATATTGTTAATAGTTGTTTAACAATCGATTTCTATAAATAAATATATCTAAATTGTCAGATAATCTAATTTTATTTTAAAATATTTTATTTCTATCTATTTTTATTCTTCTTTGTATATATATATTTTGTAGATTATACAATATAATTAGTCTAAAAAAGATATAGAACAAAAAAAATATTAAAAATATTCTAAATATTAACAACAAACTTTATATTAAAATCGAAAAAGCTATTTAATCTCTACTTAAAAATATCGAAAAAATTAACAATAAATTTAAAACAAAAATCGATTAAAACAAATTAACAAAAATTAGTATTAAATTATACAAAACTTTTAATAATTGTTTCGATACTACAGTCGATAAAAATAAAAAGATACTAATTATAAAGAATTTTGTTCTACTATAAAATTGTCGAGAAAAACAATATTAGTTCTTAGTTTTCAGATTAGAAAACAGTGCAACATCGATAAACAGAAAAAGCGCAAAAATATTAATTAAAAAAAAATCTCTATTAGTTAATTAAAGAGTATCAAACTAGAGATTATAGAAAATTACAAACTATTTTTAGTATTCGATTTTGCAAGTATTTAGATCTAGAAATTCGACTATTGTTTTATAGACAAATATAAAGATAATATTTTGCAATTTAAAGATATCTAAATATTTATATAGCTAGTTAGCAATCTTATTAATAAATTTATATTGAGCAATACAATAAAATCGAGATATATAGATTATAAGATACTAATTAATTTTTGTATAAAACAGACAATAATTTAAAGTAACAAAAATATTATATAATTTAAACTTAAAAGTTGTTTTGTTTCTATTAATTTAACAGAAAAACTGCAAATTGTATTAAGAAAATTTGCTATAAATAAGTTTACAATATTTAAATTTAAAATTATCTTAATTAATTTTGAGAGCAGTAAATTTATATCTAAAAATAATATATTAATATTATTAACTAAAAATATTAATCTAGATTTCAATTTGTTTATTGTTTTGTATATTGATACAATACAGTTTTTATTATATTTATTTTAAATTTTACAATTTTCTCTTAATATCAACAAATCTCTGTTATTAATAGAATATAATATCAAAAATATATTAAGTATCGATATTATCTTTGCTATTAGCTAATATTAAATATAGCTTGCAAATATATTAACAACAAATCAATATTATTTAGCAAAAAATCTTTTTTCTAATTACAATCTTTTATTGCTACAGATTTTTATATTTTTGTTACAAAATTTAAGTTCGAGTTTATTGTTTTATCTTATTTTATTATACAGTTTATAGTATTATTTGCTATATTATCTACAGCAGTATTATTTGTATTTTCTATTAAAATATCGACTGTATTATAGACAAGCACTTCGACAATACTAAATATAGTAATATTAATAACAATATATACAATAGTATTAGATAAAAAGAAAAGACTTCTGTATAAGCAAAAAACAATATTAGACAAACAATTTAAAACAGAAAACTTTTCTTTTGATAGCAAAAGATTATAAAATAAATAGAAATTCAAAAAAAAGAACAACAAAAACTTCTATTACAAATATTAAAAAATTACAGAATTAGAGAATAAAATACAAATATCAAATAACAAATTAATCGACAAAAAGATATTAGATATCTTATTTAATAACAAAGATAGAATAATTGACAAAAAATATATAGTAGAAAATAACAATACAGCTATTAATTAATCGAGTTTTGCTAAAATTAAAAAAAATAAACAAATAGAAATAGATCTAATCGAGATAAACAAAAATATTAGAAAAAAAATACTTAATACTTAGATTCTAAATATTAACAAAACAAAGATATACAAATATATTGTATCAAAAAATCGAGACAAGTTCTGTAAATTTTGACAAAAAAATACAACAAAAATATACAAAAACTTATTAATTAAATTGTCTAATCTAAAAAAGAAATTGTATTTCTTTTAAATTTTCGAATTTGTTATTATATTGCAGATATAGCAATTTAAAATCAGAAATAATTTTAATAGTAACAAAATAAATATTGACAAAATATAATACTCGATCTTAAAAACTATATAAAAAATAATTTTTAATTAACTTGTTGTTGTAAAGTTGTTGCAACAAATAGTTTTTTTTATTCTAAATTAATAGTTTACGCTTGTATAACAAGAAATTTGAGAGTTTTAAAAAAAGAGTTTCTTAATAGTATACAAATATCTATTATAAAATATCAAAAACAATAAATATTTGTCTAAAAAATTTAATTTTTAATTTTTTAAATATTTTTGTATTTCTGACAAAATTATATAGAATTTTCTATTGCTAATTTGTTGTTCTAAATTGTAAGTTATTCAGTCGAACTTGTTAAATTCTATACTAAAAAAATAAAAGTTATTGTACAATTATAATTACAAGTTGCTAAAAATAATATTCAGAATTATATATAGCAATATATCGAAAAAATCGAGATTTCTGTTAAACTATCGCAATAAGTATATTGTTTTGTCGAAAATAGACAATAATTATATATATTTCTATATTTCTAATCTATTTAAAGAAGATTTCGATTGTTATATTATTGCTATTAGCTCTCTATTATACAAAAGTTAAGTAATTAAGATATTAATCTTTTTGTTGCAGTATTCGAATAAGAAAAATAGATAAAAAATATTCAGTATGTTAATTTTCTTCAAAACTACTAGAAATAAATTTTATTATAAAAAACAACAACAAAATACTACAATTAAGAAATTTATTAAATTTGCTGCAAATTCTGATTGCAAGTTTATATTTTTTAGCAATATTTTTTGCGAAATTCTCGACAACTTAACTAAATAAATCGAAATACTAAAAATTGATATAAACTAAACAAATAACAAAAATCTTTGTAATATAATTGAAGCAGCAATTACAAAACTGCAGAAAACTTTTAATATTTTATTGAAAAATCTCAAAAAATTAATATAGAATATTTAAATTATAGAAATTAAGTTTTGCAAGATTGTTAAGCTGCTTCTAATAAAATAAATAGATAAAACAAATTTTTTCGATTTTAAAATAGTAAGACTTTCGAAGCTTTACAAACAAACTATCTATATTGCAAAGTTATATTAATAAAAGAAGAAAATTTAATTAATTAGAGCAGAATTCTCGAAGATTACTAAAAAACTGTTAACAAAATATTATAAAGTATAAATTAAGAATAACAAAAAAGACAATAAATTAATTGCGATTTTAGATAAAAAATTTAACAACAAAATTTATAGTTTACAAATAATAATATCTCTTTTTTTTGTTAATTATCTAAAATATATTAAAAAGTTAGAGCTAAAAGAAATTAATATCGAGATACTAAAAAGAAAGATTTTGCTACAAAATATCAAATATTATATAGAGTACGCAAATTTAATAATAAACAATTCGAAAATTAATATATTATCTTGTTAATTTGCAAAACTGTTAAAAAATTAAAAAATAATTATAATATCTGTATTTCTGTCAGTAATTGTAGTATTTTATAATATAAGTATTATAGCTTTCTATTTCTATTATAGTCTCAATATATTTGTAACTTAGATTGCAATAGCACAATACTATAAAAAAAAGAATAATAACTGATCGCGAATCTAATATATTAAAAATATATTTTTCGAAATATTAGTATTGTTTTATTTTAATCTAAGTTAATCGAAATATATTAAGATTGTCAAAAATTTTTAGAAAAAATATAATTATAACAAAACAATAAAATTTAAAAAAAAAATATTGTTTAAGCAAGATTTTCGATTATATTTTATAGTTAAAACAATCGATATTTTATCAGTTAATCTAATTTTAATTAAAGCAAAATATATTGTAATTATCGAATTAATTTTTATAAAAGATATAGAAATATAAATCGAAAAATATATATATTATATTAATTAGAAGAAAATCTGCTATATTTGAAAATTAATATATAATTTAAATATCGAGAAGTAAACTATTATTAAACAACAGTTTAAGCAAAAGATTTTTATAATAATCTTGTACAACAAGAAGTTTTAAATATCGAAAAAAAAATATCAAAAACTGTTTAATAAGATCTAAAATAGCAATATTTTGTTTTATATTGTTAAAATTTCTTGTATTTAAAATCGAGTATTTTTATAAATAAAATATCTTGCGCTATTAATAAATATATTGTATAAAATATTTGTTTAACAACTTCTTTAATTAACTTTTTAAATTCAAAGACTTTTATATTTATCTAAAATATATTTAATATATATCTACAATTTACAACTATATATAATATTTAGTTATCGACTTTGTAAACAATAGAATTACTTATTAATTACAAATATACTATTAAAAGTTGTATACTAAACAAAGATCTATTTGTATTATAATAATTTTAAAAAAAACAAAATTATTATAAGATTATAGTTAACAATTCGAACAAAATTAGATTTATAATTAATCGATTTTAAAATAGTTATCTAATAGTTAGCTAATAGTCGAATAATAGTCGATCAATATATTAAAAATATATTAAATTGATATATTATAATTTGTATAATTTTTTATTGCAGACTTTTTTTTGTAGATCTTTTTTATTAATTTTTGTATTCTAATTGTCGACTATTTTATCGAGTATTCTAAAGAACTTTCAATTAATATTGTTAAATAAATAGTATATTTTACAGCTATACTATATTGTTTAATTTATTTTATTGTTTTTTTGCTACAACTCAAAATAAGTATCGACAAAAATACAAAAAAAAAATATACAAAATTTATACAATTTCTCTTTAAAATAGCAAATATTTGTTCTGTATTTAGTTATAAAAAATAAAAGCTAATTTATTTAATTGTTAACAAAATCAAATATTTTTAAACTTTTTTAGACTGCTTTCTGATTAATTTTGCAAAAAAAATATTATTAATAATAATAATAAAAACAACAAGAAATTAGTAATAATTTTAAAATATAGATAGATTAATAAGTTTGTAACAAAAACAACTATTAACTATTGTTTTGTACACAACAGCAAATCTAGTTATATTAAAAATTATATAAGTTTGCTCAAATTTAAATTAAAAGTATACTAATCAAAAACAATAGAAAAACTTAATAAAAATTAACAAATTGTTGTTCAATCTGACAAACAGTTAAAATAGCAAAAATTTTGTTGTTTTATTTCTGTTAGTATATATACAGTATAGCAATATTTCAAATATAGAATTCTTGTTCAACAATAACAAAAATAGATTTAATTAGATTTCTAAATTGCAACAAAGAAAAACTATATAGTTGTAAAATATATACTGTCGATATATTTGTATAGACAAAAATAACAAAAGTTCTGTATATAGCAAAATTAAAAACTAGTTTAAAACTGTAATATTTTCGAATTATAGCAACAATACAAATATTATCTATTTTTTCGAATATAATTAATATTTGTTTTTAATACTAATAAAATATTTATAAATAGAGCAACAAAAATCTACAAAAATGCAGATTAACTTAGAGCTATATATTCTTAAATAGAGAATAATAGATCGATACTAATATTTAAATTTGTTAGAATTTAACTAATACAAAGACAGTTATACAACAAAATAAATTACTTTTGCAATTATATTATAAAAAAGATTCGCAATCTAATTGTTTAAATATATAATATTAACAAAAACAACACAATAGATTATATTGCAAAACTACTAAAATATAATATATTTATTTGTTTAGTATATTAAAATATAAGAGTTTAAAATGAATAGCAATAGCAATTAAAACTATATAGAATTTTTGTAGACAATTTTTGTATTTAATTTTTTTAAAAATAATATACTACTTTTTCTATAAATTCTCTGTTAACAAACAATAGAATATTAAATATTAAAAAAATACAGATTAGCTATTTAATTCGATCTATTTTAAACTAGTATTTTTTATTGTTGCTAATATACGCATAATTATACAAAAATAGAAAAACAATACTAAAGAAAAAGTATCTTTTGCAGAAAATGTTGCAAAAAATAAGTTTCTGATATTAGATAAAAAAATTGTCGATTAATACAAACAGAAAAAATAATTAGAATTAAAAAAATCTAATATAAATAATTTTTCGAGAAACAGCAGAGTATATTGCTTTATATAGAATTAACAATACAAAAGAAAGTTAAAAAATATATAAAATCTATATACAATAATCTTTAGATAGATTATTTAATCAAAAATTCTATAAATAATTTGTTCAACAAATTCGATTTTAATATAGAAATCTATTATAAGAGAATCGAGAGTTTAAAATTAAACAAAAACAGTTATTAATGCAATATTTTAGTAAATATAATTTTTAGATAGCAAATTCTTTAATTAATAGTAATACAAATATAGAATTTGAAGAATACTTTTAATATTAAAAACAATTATTATATAGATAATATGCAATATTTGTTGAAATCGAGAGAGATTAGATTAGTAGTTAACAATTGTTGATATTAGCAGTTAAATATCTTTTTCGACAGTAAAGACAATACTATATTTGTATATATTTAGACAAGTATTAAAATTTTAAAAAATTGTAATATAAAGAAAAATAAAGACAATTCTTGTTATATATAAAATATATCAATATATTAATAAATATTGTTGTTCAACAATTATTTAACTATATTAATATTGTTAGCTTACAAAACTTGTCGATAGTTTGTTAAAAATTAAATATTATTCGATTAGCAAAAACAACAAAGATAGAGAATCTAACAATATAGATAACAAAAAAATAAAATAGTTTTAAACAACAAATATCGAAAATTAATTGCTGTTTCAGTTTGTTAGCAATAAAACAAACAATAGAGAAAACAATAAAATATATTTTTAGAAATTTAATATTTATAGTAGCTAATATTTTATAATATAGCTTCTTATTTCTTCTTTCGATCGAAATAACAAACAAATATTAAAAAATAAATCTGTTATTTAGATCGAAATATTTTAGATATTTTAATATTTTTTAATAATACTATATATATAGCTTACTAGTCTTGCAGAATACTGAGTCGACAATATTAGAGCTAATAAACAATTTTTGCAAATAAATAATAATTCGATATAATAAGAAAGAAAAATATTTTAGATATTTAATAATACAAAAAAATATTAGTTAAACAACTGTTAAAAAAATACTAAACTTAAAAAGCAGTTAACAACTAAAATATATTATTAAAAAGAAAATCGACAAAGAGTTTTTAAATAGAAAGAGTAATTAATATATATTAAATATTGCAAAATAAAAAAATATAATTAGAAAAATCTTTACAAAATACAAAAACAAAATAATTATTGTTCGAGTAATTAAAAAGTCAAAAACAAGAAAAAATTAAATAAATTTTTTGTTTTGCTTTTTGTTTGTTATTACTGTTATTTATATCTTCGATATAATCGAATTGTTTGTATACTATATATTGTTCGAATTTTTGCTAAATAGAGTCTATTAATAATTGTTAAATAATATTTGTTTCAAAATATTTTTTGCGCAAATTAAGAATATTTGTTTCTAAAAAATACAAATAGATTTTAAATTTTGTATATTTTTAGATATTATAGAAACAATTAATAATTTAGAAGTTGCAAATATAATAGTAACTACAATTCTATTAAAAACTGCACAATATATTTAAAAATATTAATATAAATAAATTCTTTGAATAGTTTATATTTATAGACTTAACTAACAGTACTAAATTGTAAAACTTGTTCGATTTAGTATCGAAATTCGAATATAACAATTTGTTTGATTAATTCGAACAATTTAAGCTTGTATTGCTAATCGACAATCGACTAATATATTATTTGATACAAAAAGTTTTGCAAAAGATTGTCGATCTATTGATCTAATCGAACTTACTAGAATTCTGCAAGTATATAGCAAATATTCAACTAGAACTTAGGGTTTTCGTTCTATCCAATTCAGTCAGATTCTAAAAGGGAATCGCCGATATAAATAAACTTAATTTGAACAAATTTTAACGTAAAAATTTAGTTGCTAATTGTTAAGCAATTTGTTGTCAATAGCACTAGAATTAAGCTTAATTTTAACAAGCAAGATTTTATCTTATAAATTAAATATAACTTTAAGCTCTTTTATTGTCTTTTATATAAGTGCTAGTTTCTATCTTGAATTGCAATTCTTATTAAGAATATTTAGTTTTTCGATTTGCTAAAGTTATCTAAGTTGTTATTTAAGATATTAGAGCAACTCTCTTCTCTAAGTGTTGTTAATTCGAAATTGTTAATATTATAAGTTTTAAACTTAATAATTGTTTTTTCTTTAATTTTAGCTAATTTGTTCTTGCAAAAAATATTTAAGTAATTGAGACAATATTTCGAACACAAATATTTTCGACAAAGATTTTTTTTTTAATCTTATTTTTAAGTGCTTAAGATTAGAAGACTAATTTTGTTTTAAAAGAAATCTTTTGTTTAATTATACAATTAATTAATTTGTTATTGTAGACTTTAAATCTACTTGTAAACTTGCGTATAATATTTTAATTTTTGTTTGTTCGCATAGTAGTAAATCTATTACGCGCGCTAACTTAAGACAATTAATATTTTTTTTTTGTTTTATTCTAAAATTTATATTGCGTAATTGAGAGATTAAGTTATTAATATTAGTAATGTTAATTATATTAACAAATTGATTGTACAATTTGTTGCTTAGTCTTAAATCGAATTAATATATTTTTTAATCTTCGAACAACTTAATATTTACTATAATTAACGTAAATTAAGTTATATATTTGTTAAAGATTTCAAAAGACTTTATAGCAAAATTAGATAATATAAGTTTGATAAAGTTTCTATACTATTAATTAAGCTTATCAAATTAAGTGTAAAGATTTGCTATTAATTTAACTAATATACTATAGAGTTAAGCAAGATTGTTGCTCTAATTTGACAAATAATATCTAATATCTTTAAAGACATCTTTTGTATATTTGATTGCAATATATATTAGCTTAATTAATTTGCTATCGAATATACAAAAATAAACTCTAAATTTAACAAAAAGCGCTATCTATTATTAATCGAATTTCTTTCGATTACTTGAGAAGACAATTAAATCGAGAAATTTAATATTGTTATATATTAATTTCTTAATTTTGAGCAAGTTATTTCTATAGACTTTGTTAAGATATTCGCGATTTTGTTAATTTAATTTGTAGAAAAATATATTATAATTGTTGTTGTTGTTGTTAAGATTTCGACAAGACAATAAGCAATAAATAGACTTAAATTGCTTATAATAATTAAGTTTCTTAATTAGTTTATCTTGTTTCTCGATTAATGTATTAGTTGTTTTCTTTTATACTTTGTTTTTAACTTACTTTATATTTTGCTTTTTTTATAGACTTTTGCAAGTAATTTGAGTTTTATTCAAATTTGTCTTTAATTATACAATTTCTTTGTTTCGATTTTTTCTATATTGTATTAGATACTATATATAGAAATAGATATTATTAATATGTTTAAATTAATATGCGAGATTTTTAGTTATATCTTTAATAAAGTTGTTGCTATATAAGAGTTTTGCAAAGTTTTCTTAAGTTTTTTGTTAACAACAATTGTAGTTAAAGAAAGATTAATAAAATAAAGATCGATTAATTTTAACTTTAGTCTTATATCTAAACTTCTTAATAAATAAAGATAGCATATTAATATTTTTAAGAGAGTTATTATTAAGTTTGATTAACTTAAAATTTTCGAAAACAATTGCAAATAATATTTGCAATTGTAATTTTAACAATAGCAAAGTCTTAATATTTAATTAATAGCAAAGTCGATTTTAAAATATAGCGCTTTTATAAAACTTAAAACTAAAGAAAGATACTTAATTCTTTATAATAAAATTGCGACATATTATAATAATAGATTTGCACAAATATTGTAAGTCTTAATAATTATAAACAATAACAAAGTAATAAGTAGAAATATAAATCTAAATAGAACGCTTTGTTTAAATACGTTTGCTCTATTTAAATATTATATAATTTACTTTGTTTAATTAAGTTAATAAGTATCGAAGCAAAATTATCGATATTAAAAACAAATATTGCTTAAGTATTGTATCGCGTAGTAGATTTTGCATAAAGTAAAAAAATATTGCTCGAAAATAACAATATTGCAATATAGATACTAATTCTAGCAAACTTGCTTGTTTATTTTAGCAAAATTATTGAGTTATAGTTAGAACAATTTGTTGTTTATTTATTTTAGCAAATTTATTATCTTTTTTGTAAAACTTCTTGTTTAGAGAATTAACAAAATTTATTATTGTTAAGTTGCACGTCTTTTTTAAAGATATTTATTATTGCAACTTAATTACGCTTTGCAAAGCGTCTATTCTAGTAACTCTATATTTAGAATTGCTTTAGTAACTTTATATTTAAAGTTACTTTAATAGCTTTATATTTAAAGTACGTTTCGAAGAAAAAAAAGTTAGCAAATATAAATATCTTTAGAATACAATTCGCAAGATTGTATCTAAAAAGATAGCTAGTATTATGTTAGAATTAGAGCTTTAATAACTAGTATATAGTTAATTAACAAAAATACTAGCTATGCAGAACTAACTATTTATAGAAAATAGATATAAGTACTATAGATGTCAAGACACTAGACGTTATTCGTAGTATACCCAAGACTAGAGAGCGAAGACTCGAAGAATAATTGAAGAGCGAAGTCTATCTAGTTTGGAATTGTAATATTAATCTATATATTTGCAAATCGAATTTTGTTAGTTTTGAAGTTAAGATTATATATAGTATTGTATTAATCTTAATTAATAAAGTTGTTAATATAATACTTTGTGCGTTTTTGATTTGTTAATATAAGATATATGTTGCAAATAATATATAATAGATTGTAGAATTGTCGAGAATGTAAATGTATAGAGTTTTTGCTTATATTAGTGGAAAAGTTGATTATTTTATATATTTTATATATTGTATTAGTAATTTCTTAACTAACTTATTGTTTTATTTCGACTAACGTCTCTATTGTTACAAGCTTACCAAAGCTGTACTAGTAATTTAGATTCTACGTCTTTGGGACAAATCTACTATTATATTCGATATACTCGAAAAGCGAGCATCTTAAGTATAATATTTAACATATTCGACAAACGAACATTGCGAGCAATTATACTTGCTATATTCGACAAACAAGCAAGACAAACAATTAGTATTTTCTTAATATATAGAAACTAAAGAACACGACTCTCTTATAGATTGTGTTCAATTTATTATAGATTTTTACTTATTGTTACTTTAGTTTATCGAATCTTTCTTAAGATTTATTAAATATAGAAATTGTTTATAGTTGCAATTCTTGTTATCAAGTAATTGCTTATATTGTTTGAAGACGTCTACAAATCTTTTTAACAACACAACTTACTCTAATATTTTCGAAGAAAATATTAGCGTAATACTTTGAATACTTTAAGAATGTTTGTATTAGATTAACGCGCTTCTATTTCGAATACTAGCTTATTAGTATTACGTTAATTATTAATTATAAAAGACAACAAAATTAGAATTAACAAACTCAATATCTATTATAGAGATTGTATCGATCTAAAGAACTAGCTTATATAGATAGATATCTATTTTATCTTCTATTCTATTCTAGCGAATTAAAAGACAATTTTTGTATCAATATTTCTTAAAGAAAGAACTTAGTATTAATTTAAATCAAACTTACAAAAGTACTTGAAAAACTATAACAAAAATTCTTGTACAATATTTATAAACTTCAATAATTTCAAAAGAGAGTTTCGAAGAATCTTTGAAATATCTAACAAAAAACAAATTGCGAAAAAAATAATTTAGTATCCAATTTAATAAATCTTTGCAACAAACTATATAGCTAGATTTTAAAAGTATATTAATTTAATTAAATAAAACAATATTGTATTTATAACAATGTTTCGACAAAATCTTAAAAACAATCTAAAAGATAAAATTATATATAACAAGAGAATTTTTAGCAATATATTTGATTTTATTAAAGTAGCTATCGATCTTAACAACAAACTATATAAAAAAACTATAAAAAAAGATACAATTAATTTCGAGAAAAAGCAAAAATCTTCTTTAAATTAAAAATTAAATATCGACAAAAAGAATTTTGTTCTAATTAGAAGTACAATAATCTTAATTATTGTAAGTTTGTATTTATAGAACTAGATTTTATTTAACAATATAAAAAAAAGAACTTTAGAGAAAAGTAAGATAACAAATTTTAAAAAACGTGCTATTTATATAACAAATCGAGTTACTTTGCAAGAGATTATCGATTACAAAACTTAATAAATTGTCGACAAATTAATATTATATTAAGAGAGATATTTAATAGCTAGAACAATATTAAAGAGCAAATTAATACAAAAACAAATACTCTCGAAATTAAATTAAACAACAACTACTATTTAATAGAAAATCTAAATCAATTATAGAAAGTTCTAGATAAAATATTATCAAACAAGATATTCGCATCTACGCAAAAAATTAATCAAATACTTAATAAAGCTATAAAATCGAGAACGCTATACTTTTACTTAGTAACAAATTTAGACAACAAATACAATTAAAAGAATTTTTACAAATGCTTAGACAATATTACGAAACATCTTAACATTTTAGCTAGCTTATTAAAAGATAAAAAGATAAATTAAATTGTAAATAAATACGAGAAAACACTAGAAAGCAACGTTACTATTAAAAGAGAAATTCTCGATTAAATCGAACAACAACTAAGCAATATAAATTTATCTTAAAAAAAAATAGAAAAAGCAAAGAAATACGCAACACTTAATTGAACAAATTATTATAACAACTTATGCTAGACTTATTTAGAAGACAAAGAAAAAATCAATTGATTTTTTAGAAAATCAAAATTATTAATTTAGTATAGAAAGAAAGCTTAACGCAAATAGATGTTTAAAGCAAAAGTTACAATATTAAAACAAAAAAAAGTTTAAATTTTTTAATAAAGAGTATATTAGAGAAATACAATATATTAGTTTAATAGCAACAACTAAACTTAACAATATACGCACAATATTTTACTATATTAATTAAGATTAATAGTTGTCGATTTATTGCAATAATCGATTTTGATACAATAAATAATTTTATAGCTAGAGCTTTTATTAAAAGAAAAGAATATTTTACTTAAAAGAAGTCTAATATATACAATCTAATAATTGTAGATAAAAACTTATTATTTAATAAAAATAAAAGAGTAGATAAAGAAACAAAACTATTATCGATAGCTATTTGTTACAAGTCGCGTACTCAGTTCTACTAACTATAGCGCAAAGCTCTTTACAGTATGCAGAACACAGTCTGTCAAGAAAATATTATATAACTGAATCAATAAATCAGTAAAATCAACAATACTAATTTACTGAGATTATCGATTCAAAAAATTAATAAATTATTGAAATTAGAATAACTGATTCAGTAATTTAACTAATCTATTATATATATAACTTCTAAACGCGACTCTTTTATAAATTGTATTTAACTTAAAATAAGTTCTTATTTATTGTTATTGCTATATCTAACTGCAATTTTTGTTATCAAGTAATTGCTTATATTGTCTAAAAACATCTACAAATCTCTTTAACAGTACAATTTTCTCTAATATTTCTAAAAAAATTTAGAAAGTAGCAGCATAATACTTTGAATACTTTTCAAAATATCTGTATCAAATTAATGTGTCTCTATTCTAAGTACTAGCTTATTAGTATTACGTCAACTATCGATTATAGAAAACAACAAAATCAGAATTAACAAATTCGATATCTACTATAAAAATTGTATCAATCTGAAAAACTAATTTATGCAAATAGATATCTATTTTATTTTCTATTCTATTTTAGCAAATCAAAAAACAATTTTTGTATTAATATTTTTTAGAAAAAGAATTCAACACTAATTTAAATCAAATTTACAAAAGTATCTAAAAAACTATAACAAAAATTTTTGTGCAATATTTACAAATTTCGACAACTTCAAAAAAGAGTTTCGAAGAATTTTCGAAATATTTAACAAAAAACAAATTGCAAAAAAAATAATTTAGTATCTAATTCAACAAATTTTTGCAGCAAACTATATAGCTAGATTTTAGAAATATATTAATCTAATCAAATAAAACAATATTGTATTTATAACAATATTTCGACAAAATCTCAAAAACAATCTAAAAAACAAAATTATATATAATAAAAGAATTTTTAGCAATATATTTAATTTTATCGAAGTAGTTATCGATCTCGACAACAAACTATATAAAAAAACTATAGAAAAAAATATAATTAATTTCGAAAAAAAGCAAAAATCTTTTTTAAATCAACAATTAAATATTAGTAGAAAAAATTTTGTTCTAATCAAAAATAAAGTAATCTTAACTATTGTAAATCTATATCTATAGAACTGAATTTTATTCAACAATATAAAAAAAAGAATTCTAGAAAAAAACAAAATAACAAATTTTAGAAAATATACTATTTATATAGCAAACTGAATTACTTTGCAAGAGATTGTCGATTATAGAATTTGATAAATTGTCGACAAATCAATACTATATTAAAAAAAATATTTGATAGTTAAAACAATATTAGAAAGCAAATCGATACAAAAACAAATATTTTCGAAATTAAATCAAATAACAACTACTATTTGATAGAAAATTCAAATCAGTTATAGAAAGTTCTAGATAAAATATTATTAGACAAGATATTTGTATCTATATAAAAAAACAATTAAATACTCAATAAAACTATAAAAGCAAAACAATTAAAAATGCTATATTTTTATTCAATAATAGATTCAGACAACAAATATAACTAAAAAAACTTTTACAAATATCTAGACAATATTATAGACTATTTTAATATTTTAGCTAGTTTATCAAAAGAAAAGAAGATAAATTAAATTGTAAATAAATGTAAGAAAGCACTAGAAAGCAACGCTACTATCAAAAAAAAATTCGATAAAATTGAACAACAACTGAGTAGTATAAGTCTATCTCGAGAAAAAATAGAGAAAGTTAAAAAATATACAATACTTAGTTGAACTAAATACTACAACAACTTCTATTAAATTTATATAAAAAACAAAAAAGAATCTAAATAGTTTTCTAGAAAATTACTTATCTTTAAACAACAATAGAAAGAAACTTAGTGTAAACAAATATTTAAAGCAGAAATTGCAGCACAAAAATAGAAAAAAGTTCAAATTTTTTAATAAAAAGTATATCAAAGAAATGCAATATATTAATTTAACAATAGCAACTAAACTTAACAATATATATATAATATTTTACTATATTAGTTAAAATTAATAGTTGTTAACTTACTGCAATAATCGATTTTAATACAATAGATAATTTTATAATTAGAACTCTTGTTAAAAGAAAAAAATATTTTACTTAAAAGAAATCTGACGTATACAATCTAGTAATTGTAGATAAAAACTTATTGCTCGACAAAAATAAAAAAGTAAATAAAGAAACAAAACTACTATCGATAGCTATTTAGCAATATTACAAGAAACTAATCTTTAATATAGTAAAAATAGTTATTTACAATATTGTTTTAGAAATATCTTAATTGAAACAATACAATTTCGAAATTGACTAAAATACACAAGTACTTAGATTCGCGCAATATAATTATATAATTTATATTTAATCTATATATTAACAACGTTCGATAGTAAATAAAAGAACAAATCGAAAATCGATTGCAAACAGCAAACTTGTATTTTTGCAAAAAAACAATCTAATAGAGTTCGACTCGATAAATATTGATAGAAATTAGTTAAACTACAAAATTAGAATAAATAAAAAAAATTACAAATTTTCTGAAAATTTTGAATTATCTAATACAGCAAAGAAATCGCTAAAATACGTATTACAAATATACAACAGTTAAAAATATCTATTTCAAAAAAAAAAAAATAAAGACTCTCTCTAAATATCAATTGTAAAATTACAAAATTAGATTTGAATTAGACAAGCAGTTTATATTTGAATTTATATATATTTTATTCAAAAAAAAACTCGAAGTGCTTCGCGAATATCTGACAGAAAACAAAAAAAAAATTATTAAAAAATTTTAATTATAGACAAAATATTCGATTCTTTTTGTATTAAAAAAAATAAAATTCTTTGTCTATATATTAATTATCGAAAACTAAACAATATTACAATTAAGAATCGATATTTACTATTTAATATTAACAAATTTTAAAATCGACTATTCGAAACAAAATATTTTATTAAACTAAATTTACAAAAAGCATACAACTAGATTAGAATAAAGATAGAAAAAAAATAAAAAAAAATTTTTTGCACACAATATAGATTATACAAATATATAATAATACTATTCGAACTTACAAATGTTTCGACAACGTATTAAAAAATAATTAATAATATACTACAACAATATTTGAATCAATTTGTTATAATATACTTGAAAAATCTTATAATTTACTTAAAAATCTTAAAAAAGCATATTAGTTATATCTTTAAAGTATTGAAATATCTGAATATAAGAAATTTATATTTTAAATCAAAGAAATACAAATTCTATTAAGAGAAAATTAATTTTCTCGAATTTATTATTAAACAATATAAAATATATATAGATTTCAAGAAGCTATAGATAGTTAAAAAATAGAAATTATTAATAAATATTAAAAAAGTACAATTTTTTCTGAATTTTATAAACTACAACAAGAAATTTATCAAAAACTACTTAACAAACACAATATTATTAACAAATTTTACAAAAAAGAATACACTATAAATATAGAAATTTATAGAAGAAAAATTATTTTAGAATCTTAAACTAGAATATTTAAAAAAATTAGTACTAAAAATATATAATTTGCAATTATTAAACAGAATTAAAATCAACGTATTAAATTTAATTATCGATATATATTTTAATCAGAAATATAAAAATATATAATATTTAGTAATATATTTTTCGAGAAAACTCTTATTAGTTAAACAAAACTATAATATTTACAATAAAAAACTACTAGCTATAGTAGTCTTCTTAAAATTATAAAAAGTATATATAGAAAAATTATCAAAATTTACAATTTTTACAGATTACAAGAATTTTGTATATTTTACTACTATTAAACAGTTTAACAAAAGACAAATACAATAGTTAGAAAGACTTAAACAATACAAATTTAAAATATAGTATATTTTAGACAAAAAGAATAATAGAACAAATATATTTAGCAGAAAAAAAAATTATATAAAAACAAAAAAATTGTTTAACTATAGTATACTTAAAATTAATTAAAATAGATTACTATTAGCAAACAAATACAAACTAAATACTATATTACAAATACTTCGAGATAATACAAAAGAATTTTTAATAAAAAAAAAAAAACTTCAAATATCTATTAACAAAATCGACAAATATATAAAAAAATATTATAACAAACTACTGCAAAAATATTCAAGAATAATTAAAAATTTTCAGTTTTTATATTAGTATTGTTAGTTTCTACAAATAAAACAAATTGTCGAGATATATATTAAGCAATATTTTAGTTATTAGCAAAACAAATATAATATATATACAAGCTATAACAAAATTTAATATCAGAAATTATCTAAATTACTATAGAATAAAATTACAATAGACTTTATTATTAAGTTGTCGAAGTTAACAGATTTAGCAACTAGAGATAGATATAATTTAATACTAATAATAATTAATAAATTTATTAAGTACTTATATATTATTGTATACAAAGAAAAGTTTATTGTAAAACAACTAAAATATATTATATTAAATCGACTTATACAATATTATAGTATACTTAAAAAACTAATTAGTAACAAAGACAAGCTCTTTATATCTAACTATTAAAAAATACTTTTTTTAATATTAGATACAAGATTTCGAATATCTATTGTCTATTATTCAATTACAAATAGTTAGATAGAAAAAACAAATCAGAGTTTTAAATAGTATCTAAAATACTATATCAATAATATTTATAGCAATTAAATATTATTTCTATCTATAATACAATTAATATTTAATACAAAGATTTCGAATATTACTAAAATAACTCTATTTTTTGTTAACTATAACAAGAAATTAAATCTTTTTGAGAAAAAGTGCATATATCTATTTGCGCAATCAGCTATCGAAAAAATAATAATACTAAAAAAAATACACAACAATATTTCAAAAATATAGAAAAAATCGATTAAATATTAAAATAGAAAACAAAAAACAATATCTTAGCTAAAAAAGAGAAATAAAATATATCTTTTTACAAAAAATCTTAGAACAAGAAAATTAAACAAGAAATTGAACTATATTAAAATCGAATTGTTTTTTGTTAAAAAAACTAAAAAATTAGTTAATTATAAACTCGATTTATTTTAAGACACTAAAATATTTTTAATATTTTATATATTATTGTTGAAGTTAACAGACTTAATTATATTTTTATAGAATATCTTTTATTTTTATTTACAAAAAAAGAAACAATTCGAAATCGAAAAAATTCTAAAACAAAAAAATCAAAAATATTTTATTAAGTAAAAAGAATACTCTATCTTCGAGAATATATAGAAATCTTTTAAGAATCTTCGGCAATATCAGAAATTGCTGAAAAAATTTCGAAAAAAAAAATATTCTCTCAGAAATTAGAAGACAACTCTTGAAACAAATTATTATTAGAAAAAGCAACAACTATTTTTTAATTTAAATAAGAATCAATCGAATTTTCTAAAATATTCAATTTATTTAGATTTTGAATTTTGCGACAAAGTATTTTACTATTATATTTTTTTAGAGATTTCTTTTGTTTGCGCAATCTCTTTATATATATATATTGTTTATAGAACTCTTAATAAAATTTATTTGCACAAATAGTTGTTAGTTGTATCCTTTCTTCTAGAATATTTTTTTGCTATTTCAAGAATTGTTATTTAATATCGAAAAAATTACAACAATTATATTTGATCGAGAATTTTATATATTTAGTACAATAGCTGAATTTCTTCTCTATTTTACAGAGAAAATTACAACAAATACAACAAAAATATTGAAATATAATAATATTTGTTCGAAGTAATTTTCGATAAAACTTATAATATTGTTGAAACTTTTTGAAATTACCAAATATAATAGTAGAAAGAATAAATTATAATATTTTCGAAACAGAAAATCTCGAAGAAAAAAATAGTATTACAAATTGCGTATTCAGTTCTACTAACTATAGCACAAAGCTTTTTACAATATATAGAGCACAATCTGCCAAGAAAATATTATATAACTAAATCAATAAATTAGTAAAATTAACAGTATTGATTTACTAAGATTATCGATTCAAAGAATTAATAAATTATTGAAATCAAAATAATTGATTCAATAATTTAATTGATCTATTATATATATAATTTCTGAACGCAACTTTCTTATAGATTGTGTTCAACTTAAAATAAATTCTTATTTATTGTTATTGCTATATCTAGCTGCAACTTTTGTTATTAAGTAATTGCTTGTATTGTCTAAAGACGTCTATAGATCTCTTTAACAATACAATTCTCTCTAATACTTCTAAGATCTCTTAGAAAGTAGCAGCGTAATACTATTTAGCAATACTACAAGAAACTAATCTTTAATATAGTAAAAATAGTTATTTATAATATTGTTCTAGAAATATCTTAATTAAAGCAACACAATTTAGAAGTTAACTAAAATATACAAGTACTTAAATTTGTACAATATAATTATATAATTTATATTTAATCTACGTATCGATAACGTTTAATAATAGATAAAAAATTAAGTTAAAAATTAATTGCAAGTAGCAAATTTGTATTTTCGCAAAAAAATAATCTAACAAAGTTCGACTAGATAAATATCAACAAAGATTAGTCAAATTACAAGATTAAAGTAAATAAAGAAAATTACAAATTTTTTAAAAGTTTTAGACTATCTAATATAGCAAAGAAATCGCTAAAACACATATTACAAATATATAACAATTAAGAGTATTTGTTTCAAAAAAAAAAATCTTTCTAAATATTAATTGTAAAATTACAAAATTAAACTTAAATTAGACAAGCAATTTATATTTGAATCTATATATATTTTATTCGAGAAAAAGCTCGAAGTACTTCGCGAATATTTGGCAAAAAACAAAAAGAAAAAATTTATTAAAAAATCTTAATTATAGATAGAATACTTAATTCTTTTTGTATTAAAAAAGAATAGAACTCTTTGTCTATATATTAATTATTAGAAGTTAAATAATATTACAATTAAGAATCGATATCTACTATTTAATATTAGCGAACTTTAGAATCGACTATTCGAAGCAAAATATTTTATTAAACTAGATTTACAAAAAGCGTACAATCAAATTAAAATAAAGACAAAAAAAGAATAAAAGATAGCTTTTCGTATACAATATAAATTATACAAATATACAATAATGTTGTTCGAACTTACAAATGTCTCGACAATATATTAAGAAATAATTAATAATATATTACAACAATATTTGAATTAATTTGTTATAACATACTTAAACAATATTATAATTTATTTAAAAATCTTAAAAAAGTATATTAGTTATATCTTTAAAGTATTAGAATATCTAAATATAAAAAATTTATATTTTAAGCTAAAGAAATACAAATTTTATCGAGAGAAAGTTGACTTTTTCGAATTTGTTATTAAACAATATAGAGTACACATAAATCTCGAGAAGCTACAAGCAATTAAAAAATAAATATTATCAATAAATATTAAGAAAATATAATTCTTTCTAGATTTTATAAACTACAACAAGAAGTTTATTAAAAACTACTTAATAAACGCAATATTATTAACAAATTTTACGAAGAAGAACACGCTATAATTATAAAAACTTGTAGAAAAGAAATTATTTTAAAATCTTAAACTAAAATATTTGAAAAAATTAGTATTAAAAATATACAATTTACAATTGTTAAGCAAAATTGAAATCGACATATTAGATTTAATTATTAATATATATTTTAATCAAAAATATAAAAATATATAATATTTAGTAATATATCTCTCGAGAAAACTTTTGCTAGTTAAACAAAACTATAATATTTACAATAAGAAACTACTCGCTATAGTAGTTTTCTTAAAATTATAAAAAGTATATATTAAAAAATTATTAGAACTTACAATTCTTATAGATTACAAAAATCTTATATATTTTATTACTATTAAGCAACTAAACAAAAGACAAGTGCAATAGTTAAAAAGACTAAAATAGTACAAGTTTAAGATATAGTATATTTTAAACAAAGATAATAGTAAAGCAAACGCACTTAATAGAAGAAATAATTATATAGAAACAAAAAAATTGTTTAATTATAATATACTTAAGATTAACAAGAACAAATTACTATTAGCAAACAAGTATAAGCTAAATACTATACTACAAATACTTCGAGACAATACAAAAGAGTTTTTAATAAAAAAAGAAAAACTTCAAATATTTATTACCAAAATTAACAAATATATAAAAGAGCATTATAACAAATTATTGCAAAAATACTTAAAAATAACGAAAATTCTTTAGCTTTTATATTAATATTGTTAGTTTCTACAAATAAGACAAGTTGTCGAAACATATATTAAACAATATCTTAGCTATTAGTAGAACAAATATAATACGCACGCGAGCTATAACAAAATTTAATATTAAAAACTACTTAAATTGCTATAAAATAAAATTACAATAAACTTTATTATTAAGTTGCTTAAATTAACAAATTTAATAACTAAAGATAAATATAATTTGATACTAGTAATAGTTAATAAGTTTATTAAGTACTTATATATTATTGTATACAAAGAGAAGTTTATTGCAAAACAATTAAAATATATTATATTAAATCGACTTATACAATATTACAATATACTTAAGAGACTAATTAGTAATAGAGACAAGCTCTTTATATTTAACTATTAAAAAACGTTTCTTTTAATATTAGATACAAGACTTCGAATATCTATTGTCTACTACTTAATTACAAATAATTAAATAGAAAAAACAAATTAGAGTTTTAAGCAATATTTAAGATATTATATTAACAATATTTATAATAATTGAGTATTACTTTTATCTATAATACAATTAGTATTTAATACAAAGATTTCGAATATTATTAAAATAACTTTATTCTTCGCTAATTATAGCAAGAAATCAAATCTCTTTAAGAAAAAACGTACGCATTTGTTAGCGCAATTAACTATCGAAAAAGTAGCAATACTAAAAAAAGTACACAACAATATCTCAAAAATACAAAAAAGATCGATCAAGTATTAAAATAAAAAACAAAAAATAGTATCTTAGCTAAAAGAGAGAGATAAAATATATTTTTTTACAAAAAATTTTAGAACAAGAAAGTTAAGCAAAAAATTATATTATATTAAAGTCGAATTGTTTCTTGTTAAAAAAATTAAAAAATTAGTTAACTATAAACTCGACTTATCTAAAAACGCTAAAATATTTTTAATATTCTATATTTTATTGTTGAAGTCAATAGATTTAATTACGTTTTTATAGAATATATTTTATTTTTATTTGCAAAAAAAGAACTAGTTCAAGATCGAAGAAATTCTACAACAAAAAAATCAAAAATATCTAATTAAGTAAAAAGAATATTTTATCTTAGAGAATATATAAAAACTAGAAAAGAATCTTAATTGTTGTTAAAATCTTCTAAAGAAGTTTTATTAAAACAAGATATAAAAATAGTATCTTAATTTTAATTAATCGAAAATTAAAACTATTTAAACAATATATTAAATAGCAACTCGAAAGTCTTTGTAACAAACTTAACAAAATATATTTTATCTATCTTTAAATTGTTAATGTTCTTTTATTTTGTTACAATTATTTCTTTTTTCTTATTCTTCAAAAAATTTAGTTGTTTTTCTAGTCGACTCAATTTTGCACGCGCATTGCGCACTTCTTTCTTTAAGCGTATTTGCTCTTTATAGATTTGTTTAATTGATATAAAAGAAATTGTCAAATTACAATTACAACTAGATCGCATATACTCTATATACTTTTTAGAACTATTATTTATACAATAGATCTTACTAGATATTGTACAATTACAACAAGAACGTATTGCTAAAAATATTGAATCTAGAGTGTCGAAAAAATCTTTCTTTTAAGAAGAGAAATTTCTAGTATTAATTTTTCTTGGAGACATAGTAGAAAAGCATTCAATTTCAAAACAAAAACTCTAAAGAAGAAAAATAATATTACAAGTTTATTAAAGCTATATCAATAATTTAGATTCTACATCTTTAAGACAAATCTACTATTATATTCGACATGCTTAAGAAGCAAGTATCTTAAGTATAATGTTCGATATACTTGATAAACAAGTATTGCAAGCAATTATGCTTGCTATGTTTGACAAACAAGCAAAACAAACAATCAATATTTTTTTAGTATATAGAAACTAAAGAACACGACTTTCTTATAAATTGTATTTAACTTATTATAGATTTTTACTTATTGTTACTCTAGTTTATCGAATCTTTTTTAAGATTTATTGAATATAGAAACTATCTATAGTTGCAACTTTTGTTATCAAATAATTGTTTGCATTATTTGAAGATATCTACAAATCTTTTTAATAGCACAATCTATTCTAATATCTTCGAAGAAAGTACTAGTGTAACATCTATATATTTTTGTAAACGTCTAGTATAATTTAATTGTTAATAATTAAGTATAATAACTATAAGTCGCACGCTTTTTATATATCTATTGTTGTTCTTTGTTGATTCGTTGCTTCGATAAATATTTTTTGACTTATACTTTTGCATCTATATATAATTTCTTCGCTAATTAGTTTTATTGCGTTAATAAAAAACATATTAAATTATATTCTTTTGTAGTCTTTTCAAATTTGTATAATTCTTTTCGCTTTGTTTTTAGCAAATTAAAAATTTATAAATTTTAACAAAGTAGTTTTTTGTTTAAAACAAATCTCGTTTTCGAATATTTAATTTTAATTAATTGTAAATTAATTTTTGTACTTTTTTGCGTTTTTTTCGAATAAATATTGCTAATATATTTATAAAATTCGAATATTCGAACTTCTTCTTTATAGCGACTTTTTTAACTTTTTGTTAATATTTGTAATTTATGCATTATTTGCTTAGTAATACTTAATCGTAAAAGTCAAATTGTATTAATAAATTTATTAGCTTTTGTATTAATTTATTAATTTCTTTTTTTATCTTTTGTTTAACAACAAATATTAAGCTAATTTGTAAATAAAAGATTATATTGCTTATAGCGCTAATATTAATATATTAGATATTGTAACCTAATATTTGTGTTTTTTATCTCTTTATTTTGTTTGTTTTTAAAAATAATTGCTTTAATAGAACTTTATATATTATTTTGTTGTAAAAGATATTGTAATTTTAAGTATTATTAAATAATCGAATAAAATTTATATAATAAGTAAGAACATAAAACTTAAAAATATTAAAATATATCTTATTTTTGTTGTTCTTATTGTGCGTTGTATTTTGTAATTAATACTTGACAAAAATTGTTTTTAAGTTGTCGATTTAATATAATACGTATTTTATATAGTTTAATATATTTTTGTTATAAAAAATGTATTAAGTAAATATAACAAAGTTTGTAATTGTTCGAATATAATATATTGTTGTATTTTGCTTTTCTATTAGTAAAAATATTATTGCAAAAACAAGTTAATATACTATTGTTTTCTAGTTAACTTTGCTTTATTGTTTAACTTTATTAAACAACTTAAACGTCTTCAAGTTTATTATACTAAAAATCTAGCAAAAACACTTATTTAATTAAATAGATTTTGTTGTTTTAACAATACTTTTATTTTTTTTCTTTTGTTTTGTAAATTGTTTAAAATATATCTTTGCAATAATATTGTTAATTAAGACAACAATTTAGTTAATTAATTGCATAATTATATCTTTTAATAATTAATAAAAAATATTAAAATTTATTAATTTATAAACGTTGCAATACTTGTGTTTTTACGTTTAATTACGCATTAAATATATATTTATCTTCTTTTTATCTTTCTTTAAATTTGTTTTTTGTTTAACAAACTTGTTTTAAGTATATTTAGAAGTACAATATTTTTATCTTTTTATAAAATGCTTTTGTTTGTTTGAAGAAACTTTGCAAATATTGCAATATTTATTCTTCTTAATACTAGTAATAAGAATTTGCTCTTCGTAGTTTATTATTATTTTTTTAATAATTAAATAACATTTTTTTGTAAAATTGTTAATACAAAGTACGTTTATATTGAATTTGTTAAGTATTTCGAATACTATATTTGATTAGCTTGCAAAGCAAGACTATTATAGATTAAAAACGTACGTTAAAAGATTTTCTTTATAACTTAATAATATATTTTTGTTTATAGATATTACAAATGCTCTTTCTCGATCTTTACAATTAATATTAAATCTATTAGTATTAAATTTAATTAAATTTGACTTTGTCTTATAATTCGATTTAGATTATTAATAGTTATATATATTGATTACAAGCTTTAATTTTTATAATATTGTATTATTTAAGTCTTATTTGTAGCTATTAGAATTAAAATAATTGTAACTTCTCTTAATAATTAGTTTTGTATATCTTATTATTAATTTCTTGTATATATTTCGATATAGACGCAAATATTGTTTGTTGTGCTAACTTAAATTAACGCATATACTAGATTATCTTAAAAAGATTTGTAATTAAGCAAAAAACGTATTATATTTTTAACATTTCGATAGTATATAATATACTTAACAAAAATAAAACTATTAATTGTATCTTCGATTGTAAATTTTATTTTGCATTATTTATTATTTTTGATTTTGTACAAAATATTTTTTATTTACGCGCGTTATTTATTGTTGTTGCAAAAACTATAATGTTTTTGCATATTTTTGTTATTTTTATTTTAAAACAATGCGTTAATAATATTCTTTATAAGCTTGTAGTTTAATATTTATTTTACAAATTTATAATTCTAAATATTTTAAAAGAAACTATATATTGTCGAAGAAATAAAGAACGATTTTTGCGTAATTTTTTTTATTTAACGAATATAGCTACTTTTTCGAGCTATATTGTTAATAAATTCTTTTGTTCTTTTCTTCTAGTTGTATTGCTTAATTATTATAATTAATATAATAAATTGTAAATTTGTTAATATGCGATTCTTTGCTTTATTATTAGATGTTTGTATAATATACTTAGAATTAACAAAATTCTTTATTTGTAAAATTAAAAAGTAATATTCTCTAATCTTTATAATATGCGCATTCGAAAACTTATAATTATTTTGATTTAATTTAAATAATTGTAGAGCTTTGTCGAATGTTACTTTATTAAATATATTTAATATATTAATTTTCTTTAAACATTGCTTTATTTTAAGAAGACAATTGCGCAATTAATATAAATTGTTTTTTTTCAAATTCTTTTTCGAATTTTTTTTTATTTTTTTCTTAGATTTAGATTCTTTTTGATGCTTTGTTTTTCAAATTATTTAATATTTAGTTAGATAATATATTAGCTTATTGTTGTTCTTTGACGCCAAATTATATATATCGCAAAAACAAGATATAGTACTTTGTTCTCTCTTTTTAATAATTTTGTCTATTATATATATATAATGCAATAAGACGACAAATACTTAAAGATTTGTTAAAATATATAATTTATAAAACATAATTAATATATTGCGTTGCAAAGCTATTAATATTATTACGCTAAATTAGTTTTAAAGAAGTATCTTAAGTCTTGTCTTTTATTATTATAGATATTTTAAAGAGATTAATATTACTACTAGATAAAAACATAATTAAAGAAATAGATCTTTAGACTATATTAATGCATACTAATATTATAATAAAAAGTTAAAGTTTTAATTGTTTATTAAGTATTAAGTATAATTGTAATAAGAGACTATTTAATTAATTATATTTATAAGTTTCAATTATAGAATAATTTATTAATTAATTATTATATATAATATAAGCAAACTACGTAGAATTTAAATATTAGCATATCTTTTTTTTTATTTTGCGAAGATCTACAACAACTTTACTTCGAATTATTTCTTTATATATAGATTAATATATCAATATTACTTGAAAAATTTATTTAGTTAAACATTAATATTATAGTTGACTCTAAATAAACTCTTTTTATTAAAAGTATAATATTAGTATTAAACAACGCAAACTATTGTTGTTAAATAATTGCAAACTTAATAAAGAATTTGTGTTATTTTGTGTCAATTTGCGTCAACTTAAACAAATATAACAAAAATAGCGTTTAAAAAGAAGATATTAGCTTTATATACGATTGTATTTATTGAAAAGATAACTTTCTTAATTAATTTAAGCTAGTTTGCGTCAACTTAAGCAAACATAACAAAAATAGCGTTTAAGAAGAAGATATTAGTTTTATATACAATTGTATCTATCGAAAAAATAACTCTCTTAATTAATTTAAATTAGTTTGCGTCAACTTGGGCAAATATAACGAGAATTGTATTTAAAAAGAAAATATTAGTTTTATATACAATTGTATCTATCGAAAAAATAACTCTCTTAATTAATTTAAGCTAGTTTGTATTAACTTGAGCAAACATAACAAAAATAACGTTTAAGAAGAAGATATTAGCTTTATATGCGATTGTATTTATTAAAAAGATAATTCTTTTAATTAATTTAAACTAGTTTGCGTTAACTTAAACAAATATAACAAAAATTGCAACAAAAGAAAAAATATATAGAAATATAGTTTTATATTTAATTATAATTATTAAAGATATTGTTCTTAATTAATTTGAGTCAATTTGCGTCAATTTAAGCAAGCATAACAAGAACTACTATCGCAAAGATGTTCTCTCTTGATTAACATAAACTAGTTTGCGTCAACTTAGACAAATATAACAAAAAAGATGTCAAAAGAAGAGATATATAGGATTATAGCTTTAAATTCGATTAAAGTTATTAAAAACACAATTTTGTTAATTAATCTAAACTAGTTTGCGCCAATCTAGACAAGCATAACAAGAACTACTATCGCAAAGATGCTCTCTCTTGACGAACATAAATTAGTTTGCGTTAAACTAGATAAGCATAACAAGAATTGCGACAAAAGAAGAGATATATAGAATTACAACTTTACATTTGATTAAAGTTATTAAAAACACGATTTTGTTAATTAATTTAGACTAGTTTGCGTCAATTTAAACAAGTATAACAAAAACTATTATTGCAAAGATATTCTCTCTTAATAAATATAAACTAGTTTGCGCCAAACTAGACAAACATAATAAAAATTGTAGCAAGAGAAAAGATATATAGAATTATAGCTTTACATTTGATTAAAGTTATTGAAGACACAATTTTGTTAATTAATCTAAGCTAGTTTGCGTCAACTTAAGCAAGAATAGCGAGAACTATGTCAAAAAAAAAGAGATATAGAATTATAGCTTTATATTTGATTATAGTTATTAAAGATACGATTTTGTTAATTAATCTAAGCTAGTTTGTGCCAATCTAGACAAGCATAACAAAAAAGATGTTAAGAGAAAAGATATATAAAATTATAGCTTTACATCTAGTTAAAGTTATTGAAAATACAATTTTGTTAATTAATCTAAGCTAGTTTGCGTTAATCTAAGCAAGCATAACAAGAATTGTGTTAAGAGAAAAGAAATATAGAATTACAACTTTATATTTAATTATAATTATTAAAGACATTGTCTTTTAATTAAAATAAATTAATATACGTTAATTTAAACAAGAATAATAATATTTGCGTTAAAAGAAGAATTATATTAGATAATAATTTTATATACAATCTTAAATTAATAAAGATGTAATACTCTTAATTAATTTAAGTTAATTTGACAATTGTATCGAAAATTTAATTGTGCTTTCGTAATTAAGTATTACAAGACTCTTTAAAATGTTTTTCTTATTTGTCTTTATATTTATTGCGACTACAAATAAGTTTTAGAAATTTAATACAAAGAGTGCTAAACTCTTGCTTTTAACAAATAAAGTTTTACTAATATTTTTTCTTGTTTAAATTTTCTTTTTTTTAATAACAAGTTAAGTTTTGTTTTTGATTTAATGCGCGTCGCAATAATTAAAAAGTAATTAAAGATTGTATTGTATAACTAATATTTCGAAGAAAAAAGAGTTATATACAAGCAAGATAGCAAAGAGAATAAAGATAAAAAAGTAAAATAAAAACAATAGCAATAAGTTAAGTTAATTAGAATCTAAGCTAGATTAATCAAAATTAAAATTATAGATTCGAAATAAAGTATAAAGATAAATGCAAAAATAACTTCTTAAGTTGTCAATCTTTTTAACAATATTTATGCAACAACTATTTAGATTGCAAAGAGATTTATAATTTTAAAAATCTTAGTTATAAATTTGATTATTGCAAGCTAATTGTTTAGCGCAATATTTTTAATTTTTGTTTTTGTATATAATATATAATATAAGATTTTTAACTTGTTATTTTAACGTTAAACGCAAACAAAGATTTAAACAATTTAAAATGCATTGTATACAAACTTGCATATAATAATTATTATAATATATCGAAGATTTTGATTTTTCTTTAATATTTTAACAATTTTAATTAATATATTTGATTTGTTTTGTTGCAAAAGTTTGCTTATTGTTTACTTTTTTAACAAACTTAAAAATATTAATTGTTGTTTGTTGTTTTAAGCTTTTTGAATTTTTAAAATATATTTAAGAATGCTCTTTTTAAAGTTAAATGCTTTCGTAAAAACTATAGAGAGAAATTAGTATATAACGCTTATAGAATAAGACAAGCATTAGAATTTGCAATAGAAATAGTAAAAATAACAATTATAATAAAGCAAAAGCTAAAATAAAGATAAAATTTATACGCTTTATTATTAATATTATTTTAGAAAAGTTCAATATAATTAAGATAAATGTTTCGAAGTACTTTAGAAGAACTTTTTTAATAGCAAACAATTTTAAACAATTCTTTATTAATATAAAGTAAAAGATAATCAAAAATTAATTTTTTTTAATATAATTAATATTTGAGTTTATATAAACTTTGTACAAATAATCTTTGATTTAGCGTATTTGCTATTGCGAGATTATTAATATTATAAATGTTAAATATAATAGAGTTATTGTAGATTTGCAACAAACATATTTTGTCGAAGATTTGTTTAATTTTTTAAATTGTTGTGTTTGTAAAATATTTTCGAATATAAGTTAATTTGTATTGTTGTTAATTCTAAATTATATATATTTGTTTAAATTGTTTTTTAATATATTTTTTTTAATTAACAATTATACTTTTTAAATTATTTTAATACTTTTTAAGAAAAGTGTCTTTTAATAGATTTGCGCTAAAGTTTGAAAAAATATAGTAATTATTTATTGTATAATTTGCTTTAATTATAACAACAAATTATAATTTTAAAAATTAAAGTTTTAAAGATTTGCATAGCTTTAAAAGCTAGTATTTTGATTTTCGAAATATTTTTTTCTTTGTTGTTGTTGATTTTTTATTTTTTATTTAATAGAGAAATTTTGTCGTAAAATTAGAATAAAAATAATTTGAATTATTTTATAAGTTTAATTTTGTTAAATCGAGAAAGACAACAACGTTTATAAAATCTATTGTAATTATAAATTTGAATATTACTATTAATTAAAAGCGATATTTAAGTCTTTTGATCTTTGTACTATTTATTATTCTTTAAGATCTTAATTTTAAGATCTTAATAATATAATATCTATTAACAACAACAAATTCTATATAAATGCGATCAATATTCTTTTGTTTTATATAAAATTATTTGTAAAATTTAGTAAATTTGAGTGCGATATGCAATTTCTAGTTGTAATATATAGTTAAAAACTATACAATAAATAAGATCGAACTTAAAAAATCGTAGTATTTTAGACAATTTTCTTTTATATTTGTAAAAAACTATATAATAAGATTGCAATAGATTTAAAGTTAATTAAAAATAACAATTGTTAATATCTATTTATTTTTAACTAATTAATAAAGATCGAAAAAAAAAATATTAAGATTCTTTATATTGACAAATTTATAAACTCTTTTGTTTCAATTGTTGAAATTTGTATTTGAAAGAAAATATACGACGAGAACGCTATATATAAGATAAAAATCAAATTGATATAAATAGATATTTAGTTATTGCTTAGATTAGCAAAAGAATAAATAACGTTTATAAATATATCTTTAGAGCAATATTTGCGAGTAATAGATTTGTCTCTTTATTTAATTTAGATGCTTTATTATTGTTTTTATAGCTATAAACAAAAGACAACAATTGCGAAAATAATAATAATCTATAGATATAAGTTGTTAGTAACTAAGTAATTAAAAAGAACAAGTATATTTTATTTTTTCAAAATTTATCTTATTTGCAAACAACGCGTTATAGAGATTATTCAATATAATATTAGAGATAGCAACAAAGAATCTAGCTAATTATTATTAAAAAATCTTTTTTACTTTATATTTGATAACATTTTTTTTTTTTAAATTTGTTTTTTTTAAGAACAATATATACAAAAGTTGCAATACGCTTCTTGATTTCGTTTAAAAAATACTTATATAATTGATTGATTTAAAAGACTTTAAAGCTAGATATCAATTTAATAAAGTATTTAAATAAAAGAAGTAATTACAAATATCTTAATTATATTTTTATTTACATTTTTTTTATTTTTTTATTTTTTATCTTTCGAATTTGTTTCGATTAATATATTTATTTTCTTTTTTATAGTATATATAATTACTATCGAATTAAAGTCTCTCTTATTGTCGAATTTAATTTTAAATTTTTGTGTGTTTTAGTTTTTTAAGTTGTTATTAATCTTGTATTGTTTGCTTAAACGCTTTTGTTTAAAGAAGAGAAATTAAGATTTAATTTGTTGTAGTAAAATAACTTAGCAAATAGAAATATTGTGCGCTTTAAATTTAATAAGACATATTGTTAATTCAAAAACAATATAACAAAGAAGACAAACTTGTATACTAACTCGCGTAAAATAATTTCTTAATTGCATTCTTTGCTAATTAAATCGAAAAAACTTTAAAATAATTAAGAAGATTTGTAATAAAAGAAGAATTAATAAAATCAAATTGTAAGAAAAGAATTAATACAATTTGTTAAAAATTATTTGTTTGTTTGTTAGAATATATTTTAAAAACACAAAAATAAATCTATCTATATTATTTTAATTTTGTATTTAAATTTAAAGAAAATTTTTAAGTTTTTGTTAAATCGAAAAAATATAATATTGAATATTATTGTTATTAATTAAATTACAAGTTGTTCTTAAGTATTTAGTATATTACAATTTGATTAATTAAATTCGAAAAACAATTATATTAAACAAGTTGAGCTTAAAGAGACTTAACGTTAAAGTTAAAGATTTGTAGAAAATTATTAAACAAAAAGAAATAAAGTTGCGTTAATCGAAGTTTTAAAGAAAGCATATTAAAAATTACAAATAAAAAATAGCAATTAAACTCGAAATTAGTTAACAATAACACTTTAATAATGCAAACAATATGCGAACTTGTTAAGAAACTTAAAGAGATAAAGAAGAAAAATGCTAACAAAGCAAATTGTTTAAGATTAGTATAATTGTTTTCTTTGTTATTTATTTTTTAATGTTCTTCTTTTGTTGCAACTTCAAAAACGATTTTAATATTATAAATAATAATATCTTTGCAAAAACTTATTAAGTAAAAAAAAAATCTTCGATTTCTAGTATTTGTCTATATTTGTTGTAAAGAATTTTAGTTTATTTTATACAATTTGCTTCGAGATTAAGTTTCGAATACTAATAATCTTTGAAAATTTAATCGATAAAATTATGTTATTAAGTTAAGACACTTATATAACAAACAAACGCTTTAACGAAAATATAATAGAATAAAAAGTAAATTAATAGAATATTTTTTTGTGTTTATGTTCTTAAATTTGCAATATAATTATACATTTTCTAAGATAATAAAGTTGAAATCGTAAATAAACTTATATAAAGATAATGCTTGCAAATAAAAGTAAAAGTAAGAAAATAAAGCAAGTTGTAAAATTAAAGATTATTAGTAAGTTAATATTGTTATTATTATTAAGCTCTAGAATCGAGAATTTTGTAAACAAATTATATTATATAAATTATAATTATTAGAAATCAAACTATATTGCAAATGTAGTTTTTTATATTTACGATTAAAACAAATAATTAGATATTAATTAAGTAAAGAGTTTGTAAAATAAGTCTACAAGATAATTGTAAAAAAGAACGTTAAAAATAACAATATAGTAATGCTTTAAATATATAGATTAAATTATAAAAACGCAACTAAAGTGTAAAGAAATAAAATATATTTCTTGCAATTAACTTCGAAATTTTAAAGACTTGTTAAAAGAAATAATACAATATTTGATTTGTTAAGATTTTGATCTTATTATTAATCTTAAGACTTAAATAATACTTAATAATAACAATTTTAGATTTAAAATCAAAATTAATACATTAAATAATTTAAAAAAGAAACTTGTAATAAGAATATAAAGAATATAATTATAAAAATAAAGCAACTATATCAAACAATATAAACTTGACGCTTTGAAAAAAATTAATCGACGTTTACTCTAATTATATTGAATTATATTAAATTATATTGAAGTAAATGTTAGCATAAATACAAAGCAAACAAATCGAAACTTAAGAAAAAACAAAAGTACTAAAAAAAGATATAACTAATAAAAATCTTTGTTATTGCGCAAGCTAATAAGTTTGTTTAATCGACTTTATTTTCGAGCACTAAATAGAAAATTATATTTATTAAATTTCTACTTTTTTTTTCAAATTTTTAATAACTATTGTTGTATTTGTTGTTGCATTAAATTTAGTAATATTAGTATTTTTTTTTGTTATTATAAAAACTTTTTAAAAGATCTCGATTATAAATTTGATTTTCGCTAATTGCTTGTTTAGTACAATCTTTTTAATTCTTGTTTTAATATACAATACGTAGTAAAACACTTTCGAATTATTGTTTTGATACTAGATGCGAGCGAAAACTTAAGTGACAATAATTGTATTATATATCGATTTGCAAAGAATTACAATTGTAGCATATTAAAAATTTAAATCTATATTTATAATGTTAACAATATTAATTAATGTATTAGACTTGTCTTTATATAGAAGTTTGTTATTATTTGAATTTTTAGCAAGTATAAAGACATTAATTGTTGTTTGTCGCTTTACGCTTTTCAAGTTTTTAAAATATATATAAAGACGTTTATTTAAAGTTAAATGCTTTCGCAAAAACTATAGAGAGAAATTAATATATAATATTTATAAAACGAGACAAGCGTTAAAATTTGCAATAGAAATAGCAAAGATATCAATTATAATAAGACAAAAGCTAGAACAAAAATACAACTTATATACTTAATTATTAACGTTATTTTTGAAAAATTTGACATAATTAAAATTGACGCTTTAAAATACTTTTTAAGAATTTGTTTTATAATTATAATTTTTAAACAATTTTTCACGAGTTAAGAATAAAATATAACTAAAGAGCAATTTTTTTATATATAATTAATTGTTAACTTTATATAGACTTTGATAATTTTATCGTTAATTTAGCGCATTTGTTATCGCGAAATTGTTAATGTTGCGAATATTAAATACAAAAGATTACTATATACTTTTAACAAATATATTTTGTCAAAAATTTGTTTAAATTTTAAGATTGTTAATTTTTCGAAATACTTTCGAAAATAAATTGCATTGTATTGTTGTTAATTCTAGAATTATTATTTATATTTAAGTATTTTATTAACTTGTTTTTGTTAATTAACAATTATTGTCTTTAGACTTTTTCGATATTTTTTAAAAAAGATAGCTTTAATAGATTTGCGTTAAAGTTTTAATATATTTAGTAATTGTTTATCGAATTATTTGCTTTTATTATGGCGACAAATTATAATTTTAAGAATTAAAGATTTAAAAATTTGTATAGCTTTCGATGCTAACTTTTTAATTTTTAAGTTATTTTTTTTTTATTATTGTCGATAATTTTCTTTATTTAATTGAGCGATTTTATAATAAAATTGTAATAAGAATGTTTTAAAGAATCTTAAACTCGCAATCTTGTCAAATTAAAAAAGACAACAATATCTATAAAGTTTGTTGTAATTATAATTTTCGATATTAATATTAATTAAAAGCAATATATAGATCTTTTTGTCTTTATACTATTTAATATTTTTCAAGAATTTAAACTAGAAGTTTTAACAATATAATATTTATTTACAACGTCGAATTTAATATAAATGCGATTAATTGTTTGCTCTTTAATTATTGTTTTATTTTTTTTTACTTTGCAAATTTATTTGTAAGATTTAACAAACTTTAATTTAACACAAAACTTTTAGATCGACTATATTGTTAACAATTAAACAAATATTAAAAATAAGAGCAAACAATTAAAGTGTTTTGAGCAATTAATCTTTGCATTTTTAAAAAACAATACAATAAACTCGCGAACAATTGTAAGTCTCTTAATAATATTGAGCGTCAATATATATTTGTTGTTAAATAATAAATAAATATCGAAAAAAATAATATCGAGAGTCTTTAAATTAACAAAATAAAAGACTCTTTTTTCTTAATTATTGAGATTGATTTTTGAGACAAGAAACAAACTAGATTTGTTAATAGATCGATGCTTGTAAAACTTCGAATTAAATTAATACAAACAATTATCTAATTATTTATTAAATATATTAGTAGAAAAGTAGATAATATTTATAAATGCATTTTTAAAACAATATTTGCAAATAATAGATTTGTTTCTTTATTTAATTTGAATGCTTTATTATTGTTTTTATAGTTGTAAACAAAAGATAGCAATTGCGAAAATAATAATAATCTATAAATATAAGTTGTTAGTAATTAAGTAATTAAAGAGAATAAGTATATTTTATTTTTTTAAGACTTATTTTGTTTGCGAACAACGCGTTATAAAGATTATTCAATTTGATATTAAAGATAGCAATAAAGAATGCGACAAATTATTGCTAGTAATATATTTCTTACTTTATATTTAAGAGATTATATTTTTTTTTTGCGATACTATCTTTTAACACAATTTGTACAAACTTGATTGCACGCTCTTAAGTTTCGTTTATTGCATATTTATATAGTTAACTTTCTTATATAGTTTTGAAATTAAATATCAAATTAGTAAAGCGCTTAAATAGAGAAACTAAATACTAACATTGCGATTATATTTTTCTTAACTTTCTTCTTATTTTCTTTTTCTTTCTCTTGCTCTTTTGTTTTTGTTATTATATTTTTTTTTTTCTTTAAAGCGTTTATAATTTTGATTATATCTTAATTTATTTTGTTTTTGAACTTAGATTTGATTAATTAAACGTTATTAATTTTCGAGTTATCTTTAATTATTTTTCGTGTATCTTTTCGACTTTTTTTAAAAAAGAAGAGATTAAAAGATAAATTATCGTTATTAGAAGAGCTTAAACGCGAGAATGTTGTTCGTTTAGAGTCTAACAAAATACACGATCAATTTAAAAACAATATAGCGATAAGAACAAACTTGTATACTAACTCGCGTAAAATGTTTTTTATTTTTTATTTTTAATAGATCGATATAAAAGAGCTTTAAAGAAGTTAAGTAAATTTGTAACAAAAAAAGAACTAATTAAGAAGATTTGTAATAAGAGAGCTAATACGTTTTGTTAAAAGTTGTTTATTTAAGAATTAAAACGCGTATTAAAAGTACGAAAATAAATTTATTTATATTATTTTGTTTTTGTATTTGAACTCGAAGAAAGTTTTTATAATAACAATAAACAAAAAGAACATTATTTTGAAGATTGTTGCTATCGATTAAATTTAGATTGCTCTTTGATATCTCATATATTATAATTTAATTAATTGAATTCGAAAACAAATTGTGCTAAATTAAACAATTTTAAAGAGAATTAAAGTTGAAGTCTAAAATTTGTAGAAAATTATCGAACAAAAAGAGATAAAATTATGTTGTTTGAAGCTTCAAAGAAAGCATGTTAAGAGTTACGCGTAAAAAATAGTAGTTAAACTCGAAATTAATCAACGATAACGCTTTAATAATAAGAGCAATATACGAGTTCGTTGAAGAGCTTAAAGAGACAAAAAAAAAGTGTTCGCAAAGTAGATTGTTTAAAATTAATATAATTGTTATTTTTGTTATTTGTTTTTAGATATTCTTCTTTTATTGTAATTTTAATAACAAATATAACATTATAAACAATTGTATCTTTGCAAAGATTAATTAGATATTAAAAGTAATTTTGAATTTTTAAGATTTATTTATATTTTTTATGTAAAATTTTAGCTTGCTTTATACGCGTTGTTTCTAATTCGATTTTTAAGTGCTAATAAGTTTTATAAATTTTGTTAGTAAACTTGTGCTCTTAAGTTAAAGCAATTGTACAATAAAAGAGCGTCTTAACATTAATATAATAAAATTTATAATAAATTGATAAAATATATTTTTGAGTTTATGTTTTTAAGTTCTTATTATAATTATATTTTTGTTAAAATAAAAGAGCTAATATTATAAGTTAATTTGTAACGAGATAATGTTTACAAAAGAAAAATTAAGTAAGTAAATAAAGCAAGCTATAAAGTTAAATATTATTAATAAGTTGATGCGCTTATTAACTTGATACATGCGCGTAGACTGACCGTTCGGGTCGGTTTTTCCCCAAAATCTATAACCCGACCCGAAAGTTATACCTAATTAGGCCAAGTTTTAACCTAATATAGTTAGTATTTTCATAATTTATGCAATTCGGTTCCAACTATTGGAACCGAACGATTAGTCTATATACGCGTCGAACATAGAGTAAGTATAATTAAAGATTATATAAATTTATTGCGCGCAATTATATAAATAGCATTTTTGAACAAAATTAAATTAATATAAACTAGATTAATTAAGTAATTATAGACACAATTAAGAAATAAATTTATTGTAAGACTATTTATTAATTAATTTGTTAATAACTTTTAGAAATATATACGAAAGAGAATTTAAGCTATATTGAGCGACTCGAAATTATTTGACATTAAAGATTAAGATATAGATGTTTTTAATTAATATAAAGAAGATAAGATGTGTAAAGCTTCGAAATTTATACAAAATTAAGATATATTAACGCAATTTGAGCGAAATAGAGTGCTCGAATGCTAAGATATTTAAAATGTTAATTAAAATCTTAGACTACATATATTTAGAAATTAAAAAATCGATATTTATTTAAGATTTAAGTTAATATAATATAGTTTAAGTTAAGATTAACAATAATAAAAGTATATATAATCTAAGTATATAGCTTGTAATATTAGATTTAAAATTTGCAAAAGCGTTCTAATATACTCTTTGAATTAAAATTGATCAAATAGAATTATTATAAAAGAAGAGTAGCAAATATAACTTTTCGCCAACAATTAGTTAACAAAAAGCTATTTTAGCAATATGTGCAACTAGCACTTTCTAAGCAGAGATCTTGGAATTGCCAATAAGTTAGTCTAATAATTGCACAAAATATAATTAATTAAGTTTAATTAAAAAAACAATTTGTATTTTTGTTGTATTTTATTTAAAATTGCAATTAAGCAATAATTTAATATTAATATTAAGAATATTAATAATTGCGTTTTAAAGTTTAAACAACAAAACTACTACTATTTTTAATATTAAGATATCTTTTTACTTTGCAATATAAAAGAATTTAATTTAATTTTTTTTTTTGTATATTTGTTATATTACAATTTGAAATTTAGTATTAACAAAATTTATTTTTTAAAACAATTTTTTGCTAAAAAATTTTGTAAAATAAATATTACAAACTTTAAGAAATCTTTATTTTATTTACATATTTTAAAAAAATCTTTTTACAAAATAATCGAATTTAAGTTTACAAAAAATACAAAGAATACAAAATAATAAATTAAATTTATTAAGAATACAAAGTAACAAAATAAAGATATAGTAAAGTTAACAATATTAATAAACAAAATCTCTAAAGTAAAGAAAAAATTAAGTATTAAAAAATATTAATTCGAAATTTAACAATTGAAAGAAGCTCAAAATATAAATATAAAAAAAAAAAAGATTTGCTAAATTTTCTAAATTTTCGAAAAACAAATATTGTTAATCAAAATAATTAATTAAGATGCGCAATATTTTTTGAACTTTGCAAAAATTTGTTTTCGATATTAAAGACGTCGATTTTGCATAAATTGTTTACCAAAAATACAATTCAAAACAATTAATTAATAAATAAATAATAATTTATATCTATATATTTGTTTGTAATTGCAATCAACTACTTATTTTTGTAATATTTTTTTATTTTGTTTGTAAAATGCTTGTATTGCTAGTAATTTAACAATAATATATCGAAAATCGCGATTAAATTTTATGTATCAATAGTAAAAAATTATTTTTATTGAACTTTCGATATATTAAGATTTGTCTTATTTTGACAAAAAAATAAGATTTTACTTTTAAATTCTATAGAAAGATTATATTTAAACGCGCATTTTATCTTTTAAAATTAGTAGACAAATACTAAATAAGATTTCGCATTTAGCGTTAAGCTATTTTACTAAATGTTTGTTTTTAAAAAAAGATTTTAGAACTTGTTTTAGAATTAAGAATTTATCAATTCTAATCGAAGATTAGGATCGCGAAGCGACGAGTTCAAATATAATCTTTCTCATAGGGTCTGACTACTGAGGCAAACTGTCAGCTACAGATAATCAAACTTCCGTACTCGACACTCTACTTTGCACAATCCCCAGGCCTCGATATCGGGTACGTCTGTGACTCTGGCAGTCCAACTGTGTCATATCACTGCGAATGCTGCATGCACCAGCACCTGATGATCAGTGAGAATATGCGAGGAGTATGAACTGCTTCTGAATGGACGGTGGAAACCATTTTGAGAAGGAGCCGAGAAAACAAACAGAGCAAACCCGACAAAGCCGCGGAGCCATCTTCCTTCAGGAAGGGACTGCAGGTAGATAGTACTAGTACTATATGCGGACAGATTGTGCGCGAATAAGGCCTTGATCCCTCTGCAGCCGGCGTCAGAAACAGAAATCTCTTTCCTGGGTCTCCTTGCTCGGGTGATTTAGTAAGCGGTATCATCGCGTGAGGCCATGTTCAT